>Ga0208665_10000010_pt1 | contig 55677 bp, 128 predicted proteins | sample Methanogen_OWC_FD_187365 | JGI IMG/M metagenome (GOLD analysis project Ga0208665, IMG submission 187365) | Enriched soil microbial communities from Old Woman Creek wetland in Ohio, USA - Methanogen_OWC (SPAdes) (version 2) | ecosystem: Environmental > Terrestrial > Soil > Wetlands | place...
ACTTTGGATTTAAGGTAGCGACTTTATCAGTAGGTTCCACATCTTTAAAGAGCTTCCACCCGGTATTCGTGAGCACCTGAGTCTGGTCATCATAACAGTTCTGCTCCATTGCTTCATGGAGTGATGACCGGTCCGACTCATTCATTTTGTCAAACTCATCGATGATGCAGTTATGTACCACACCACCGGGGATCCAAAAGTTGTGATCCGGGTGATCCACCTGAATATCATATACCGGAGCAATCCCCCAATACTCAATATCATGGATGCCGTATTTGATAGTATCCGGGAATGCATCATCAACTACGACAACATGAGGGAAATAGTGATCCCGGTGCTTCTGTGGTAAATGTTCTGCAAGGATTTTTGCCAGTTTCATGTACGGCCATATAGCAGGGATATGCACCATACCGCCTTTTCGTATGCAGGGAATCCCGATGCTTTGCAGAAGAATGTCTGCATAATCATCATTAATATAAATCTCCCCGGCACTGTGAGGCAAGCCGTGAATATAAAACACTTTATTCGATGCAAATAAGGCTACCAGACGGCCAATAATCCGCCACGGGGAAGACCAAGCCCGCTCATCTTTCTTCCCGAGATTGAACTCATTCTGATCAAACGGACCTAAATCAGGATACAATACCGGGCTGATAATATAATCACTCCGTGATAAATCCTGAACTTCTTTCCATCCAAACTCCGTCAGTACTTTATGATCCGCAGTGAGGAACATATCATGCCCGGACTTTACTGATACCCGGTAAAGCGGCTTTTCCCCATTACAGATAATATTTGTCACCGACGCAAATCCTGACTGATGCACGACGACCAGATCACCAAATGCAATATCTTTAATACGGCAAATACCTTTGGAGGTAACCACTGCCTGATTTTCATACAGACAGCATCCTCGATCGGCAAGAACCATCGCACCGGCCTCCAATGTCCATCTACCGTCACCAAAATCGTCTTTTACTGCTGTCGCAGTTAACCCTGCCTTGGTGGATGCATTCCCGGTAGTGAGTACCGATCGAGGAGCTAACTTCGCTACATACCGGAGCATCTGAGATTTCGCCTGACCGGGATCCGATACAATTAGCACATTGATATCACCACGAAGACGGGATCCATCTTTTGTATGCTTGGCAATCCCGCCAAATAACTGTAGGGCAATAGCCTCTTTGATTGGATCATTCCCATAAATCGCCGGTGCCATCGACTGGGTAATACGATCATATACCTGAGGATGGTGAGCAATCTCATCAATCACGGCTTTATCTTCATCCGTAATCTCCAGATCCTCATACTCTTCATGATTCAGTTCAATCGAGTTAGCAATGAATATCTGCTCACAAAACGCCGTATCCTGCTTTGCCGGAATATATGCCTTCAACACACCGACGATCTTTACCGATGATCCGGCATTGAGCACCCCGCACAGATCATCCGTAAGTTCAACAAATAACGCCTGAGGGAGTTCTCCACCCCGAAGACCTTCAGGCCGTTCCTGAATACGGAGCAACTGAGCATCCTGCTTAATACTCATCGACTCCCGGAGCCGAAGGGTTCGCCGTGGGCACCCGGAACAGCTCTCCGGTTTGGTCAATGCCGAACCCGGTTCTTGAATTACCCGGGTAAGTGTCCCACAATCCGGACACCGCCACACCGATACGACCATTTTTGACTTGACTTCAGATATCGTCCGGACCATCCCTTCAATGCAGAATATCTGATTTACATCTTCATTCCGGATTGCACGAATCGGTTTTGTCGTAGGGAGTCCGATAAACCGAACCTTATGTTCCCGTTTCAGCTTGCCCCGAAGTTCTCCCATCTCCTCTTCGGTATCATACGACTTCCCGATAATCAGGATATCAGCCAATGCCCCGGTAAATGAGTCAAGTGTTTCTTCCGGGAAATCAATAAGGTTCTCTGCACCTTCCGGTATCGCTTCCGCAAGGGCAGAATACGGAATAATAACCGACGCAGTGGTACCGGCATTGATCTCATCGATCTGTTCAACGGCAAATTCTTCCAGAAACGCCTTATAACCCGACTGAATCGTTGGCTTTACTACTATAGTCGTATCACCCCCATCCATAAAGTCATCCGCATCAGTCATGTATACTCCTCTTTATCGACCCTGTAAAATAAATCCTTCGATACGTCATAATACAAAATTATCAATACATCGTACGTTATATGCGAATGGTTATATACACCCGTCGCCTTATCAGGAAGGGAAAGCGCATTCGTGCTTACAAACCACTATAGTAGTTCTGAAACACTATAGTCGAATACAACCACTATAGTTTCATAAAAGCACTATGGCTATAGTGGCAATTTTATGGGTATGCATAAAAGGCACTATATCCTCATTTTTACCCTTTATTGCACTACAATTCATCGAATAGGATCAAATACCCGTATATATGGCACGAAATGATTTCTAAAATGAGCGATATTGCACGATACGACCATGATGATAGTCGCAATTTGCACGAATTGTCCAAAAAACCGATGCAAAAAGGGTGCAGTTAGCACCACAAATAAGAGGGTATTATCGGTTAAATTTGATCGCTTTCAGCCGAGCGAGTTCCACCAGTACATCAGGGGTCATTTCGCACTTTTCCAGTTCTTCAATCCGGGCATCGATATCAGATGATTCCTGCTGCTTCTCCTCAAGCAGGACGGAGTACATATCATTGTATGCCGCAGACTTCGCATCCATGATAGATACCATATCGATATCCAGTGCCATTGATACCTGATCCAGCATAAGGAGCACGTTTGCAATCGCATCCGTAATATCCTGAACATTTCCCACCCCTCTGCAAAACCGGGACACTTCGATACTCAGTTGATCACATGTCTCCATCGTGACAAGGCCCTGATGATCCATCCCCCAATGGTTCATGCAGTCCGCAAGGCCTTGATAATACGCTTGATCATTGGGATCATAGCCCGATACATCAAATACCATCTCCCGGACAGGGAATTCTGACACATCTACCATGTATGCATATGTACCGTCAGACATCTTATATACTTGTTTATACAAAATAATTAGCATGGATTTATTTACCGCAGAGGTGGGGTCACATCTCTGGAAGATGAATACTCCGGAGTCGGATCACGACTGGTATACCTGCTATGCTGGTTCCACCCGGTCTCTGTTACACGGGATCCCCATCCAACCAACAAAACCCTGCGTACATACAGCCGAGAACGATTACCAGTTTGTTGAAATAGGACACTGTATCCAGCAACTGCTGAAAGGGAATGTCAACTACCTCCAGATGATGACCAGTCCCTATATCCAGAAATCCCCGGCATATTCCCGTACCATCGGGTATGAGATCGATACTCTGAAGACGTATATCGAAAATACCCCGGTACGGAATATCTGGTATTCGGCAAATGGGATGAGTATATCTCAGGAACGGGATGCGGATGCAAGAGCCCATGTCAGGGATACACAGAAGTCCTTACGAACGGCATACCGCACATTGACATTTGCTCAATATGTTCTAATGGGGTATCGATATGTATATGAACCCGTAGACTTTGACGTATCGCATGAAGATATTGCCATTCTGAGACAATATTGCCAGAGCATCTTCGATAAAAATCCGAACGGTATTGAAGAGTCGTTCGATGAAGCATTTATGCGACAACGGTTATATACAATCCGAATGGAGATACTAGACATCGAGAATGATATGCCCGACTTGTGAATCCGACATGGCGATCATCGATGAATCGTTTCCCCGGATCCTGTATCTGTGCATGGAAGACCATGTCTGGTGTAAAAACCAGATCACCGGGAAACTCCAACCGTTACCCAAATATGTAAGTGATCTTGATGGATGTTAGTACCGTAGATATCGCCAAATATCCTTTTTTACCGGAGGCCGCATCCTACGTAAAATCCCAGAATATTAATATCGGGGAGTTTATCGAGTCAGCAAGTGGAAGGGTTGTGGTGATGGATACCCGGGATTTTATTGTTGCATCGCTCCATCAGCATCTGATCGAACCGCACCCTATCGAGTCAAATGACCGGGTGATCACCATGCACGTACTCAAATACCCGATGGTGAGGATACTACTGTCTCTTATCAATAACCAATACATTACAACCCGGACATGTGACGCATATGCAGATCTGATGGGGAAATACCTTGCTGAAGAACGCACCGATATGGTAAAGCATGTGGTTCGTGCACTCCAGTTACCATACCCTCTCGCTGATCTTCCGGTAACTACCTATGTTCCACTCTGCGTTCCGTTGGCAAAACAACATACTCGATGGAAGCTGGTAAACCGATCCATTACCAAAGGGATCGTATCGATACCAGCTGAAGATCGGTTATTTTTGATGAAGGTACAGATTAGCAAACAGATCAAATCAAAGATACCCGGTCCGGTAAACCCGTATCTTGCAGAATTACTAAAACCTGTTACTACGGCAATACTCGATGCATGGAAAGAACATACCGGGACAGGAATCACCGGCCCGATAGAACCGGGGAGATACCCACCCTGTATTAAACATATTATTGCGTCAATCAACGCCAATGCACCAGTATCGCACCCGGCCCGGTTTACCCTTGCCACCTTCATGAAAGGGATCGGTATGACCGATATCGATGTTGCCCGGATATTTATGCAGGGATCAGGGGACGTGGCGAAAACACAATACCAACTCTCCCATATCATGACCGAGCATGACTATATCTGTCCGGCATGTGCGACATTACTCTCTAACGGGGTATGTCCGGGGAAGGATAAACTCTGTAACTCAGTAAAACACCCGTTGAACTACTATGCACGGAAAAAGAGATTGACTTGAAGTATAGCAATATATGGTTTATTCATCCCGGTACCCTACCGGGTACGCTTTTGCATCCTGCCAGTTCTCATCATTAAATTGCTGACCACATCGGTTACACACATAGTAATCGATCTCCGCTACCTTTCCTTTTAGCCATTTCAACCCATCACAATTATCCCGGAGAGAAAGATTATAGCTCCCACATGATGGACAATGCGGTTTCTCGATATCCCGTATGGCGGCATCCTCATCGATGGTAACCTGAGGAACAGCAGTAAATGCCTGCATCAGATACGCTCCTACATACACGATAACGACCAATAACCCGGCCCCAATAACCATTGACACGATATCCATTCACATCACTCCGGGGGTTTCGGAATCAGGTTATCAAGTATCTTATCCGTATCGATAGAAGGAGTATGGGTACGATGAGTGTAGATACGATATACAAGACCTATTCCAACAGCAAACATGATGAATATAACCAATGCGGCGCTGATATACGGATCCATGCCGTATCGTCTAGTGCGAAAGTAAAAAAGGGTTAGTCTGATTCATCAATCTTTACGTGAATCTCCGGGACATTGTAGTAATGTGCCCACAATGCATAGATCACGTTCCCGATGAACAGCGTCCACCAGCAGGTGAATACCGCAATGATGATATGCGGAATCGGAGCACCCCATCCACTATCACCGGTAAGAACAGCAATCCGATCGTTACTATTCTTCAGATGCCAGCCGGAGGTTTCATAGTCATCAATGGTCTGTCTAAACTTGGACGCTTTTACTCGTTTTACCTGAATGGTCATACAAATTAATACCATCTCAAAGTATATATATGTATACAGAATAGATTGGCAGCAATCATGGTATCCTCACCCGGGTATGAGGATACCGGACATGCTGTCCGTACGGAATTCAAGTCTCAAGAGATCAGTTACGGGTCATGTTTGTGATCAGCAGGACGCCCGCGATCCTATGCCTATACCATCGGTTTAGTGACGGGGTATAGTCTGTCATGTGGTATGCACACCTACCACATATACAGGTCAACGTCTACACACATAAACCTTACGATATCACGAAGGGTACGGCCGGACTGAACTTCATCTCAAACGGTTCCAACTCTTTCCGCGGATACCAACCCGTCTGGATAGTCCAAAACCGGTTGTTCTTCGTAGGGATGAGCCATAACATTGTCTTGATGATATACTCATCCGGAATGTCATGGGTATTCACATAATCGAGATATTTCCCATCATTTCCAAAATTGACTATCGCATCATACACCTTCTCACTACCCGATAAGGAAATAGATCCGTCAGGCGCATGGGTAACCGTCACATTATACAATACCCGGTCGCCGTTGATATGATAGATCTCTGAGGTATTACTCGATAGGATATACCGACACTTACCCTTCTTCAGAAGGCATTTCTTATAAAACCCGTCAAATAACGACATTATATCCCAAACTTCTTCGGATCATGGAGAACTTCTTTCGTATTCCGGAACACCCGGTACTTCACATACTTCTCCTTAATCGAATGCGGGTATATCGACTGTGTGATATACTCCATCACCGGAGAGGAGTCGGTCGCACGACACGTCTCTTCGACGGCAATAACCCGCATCAGATACTGCTTGGTTTTCGCATCCGCATCATGAATAACCAAATCCCCGACCTGCCAGTCTACGGTATTCGGTTCATAATTCAGACGTTCATTTTTGTTATATTCTACCGTGATGTCAATATGTTTGACACTGCATCCACCTGCAGGCTGGATGGAGGTAAGCGTTACCGGGATGTGTCCATACATCCGGACCATCTCCCGGAACACATCGGTTAATTCGTTACATATCATGATTACACTCAGGTGATGGCACACATCGTTCGTTGCTGATGGTACACCAGTACCCCATGCATACGGATCGACTGTGCCGGTTCCCATACCTACGATATTTACACCGGCGATAATTAAAGGATTCCGGATTGACTCTATGCTCGATCATACCATACTGATCCGTCACAAGCAATAGATAAACATACTACACCTACACACTCCACGATAAACAGGAACCAGTTTGTCTCACCGGGGGATGCCGTGTACCAGAGAAGCGGTGATAAACATACCCCGGAAAGAAGGAAGAATACCGTTCGATTATCAATCGAAGATAAACTTCTCACGAACGGTATATGCCGGCTCATGTCTCCCATCTATCCGCTTTACCAGCTGAATCTTCCCATCAACCACCCCGTATACCTCTTTCCATACTTTATCAGGTGCCATTTGAGGAGGCATACTCGTCAATACAATACTTGACGGTTCCCGATAGGTAATCTCAATACGCTCCTCTGACACATCTACATCAATAACTTTCGCCATTACCGCCTCTCAATAATCGGATTATTCTTCCCTATCAGACAATAGATATGATCTTTCTCTTTCCATTCGGCCGGGAACTCATGCTTCCGGTGAATCATCAGGTTGACGATTACCGTGACGTCGTCCGGAACAGGGAGCGTGAACCCGTTCCCGCAAATCGGGATCAGATTAGACGGTTTATGATACCCGATAATGGCTAACGCCGGCCCGATGATCGTGGGATTCACTTCGACGGCATACACCCGCTTTACCTTCAAGGCCATCAGGAGATCAAACCGGAGATCGCCGGCGCCGACATCATACACGACATCGTCAGGATGGAGAGCATCGAGAACCGCTTCGTAATAGTTCTCTTCCGGGACGAAAAACCCTTCCATACCCTTGATATCTTCCCGTGCTGCATATGCCATATACGCATTATGCTCATCCTTATCCGGATTTTTCTGAGAATCTTCCATATACCGGGCATCCAGTTCCTGAATGATGTCCGTATACGGCCCGGTGGGATATTCCCCATCCCACCCGAGTAACTGTTCCCGAGAATCCTTCATGAAGAACTTCACCCGCTCTATATCAATCATCATCCACCTTCATCCTGAAGTAAATCCCACATAACCAGTTCGCAGGTTTTGATAGCACATTCCAATTGATATACCCCTTTTTGCTTATCGCATTCACCAGTTTTCCATTTTTATATTTATGCACGGTCACAATATCCCGAGGGAGGAACGCCCGTTCGTTTTTAAACCGAAGAAGTTTCGCATTCTCATATGGAAACTTACTCCCGGTAATCAGGTTATGTACATGATCGATAATATACGACGACTGGGTAGGGATAACATATGACCATGGCTCGTCCTTCGTATCAATCACGAATCGTTCCAACCACTCGATATGATTCCACGGGTGGTGAATCAGTACATCCGTCGGAGGATGTGTAATATCGACATTATCCAATACATCCGGTATGTATGTTCTCACGATATCGGCCGTGATATCATCCAAATACCGTCCTATGATGAAGTGATACTTCGCCATACAAAATATATCGGTAAGAAAAGAGATAAAGGTTTTCAAAGGATCCCGGTAGCATTTGCAATCCGATCTACCGGGATATCATCAAACATCGGGAGCGGTTCCTCACTACCCCGGTTACACATACGACGGGTATACCACGCATGTATCTCATCAGCCTTCGCATTATGCCATTTCTCAAGCAATGTATACTCGTTTTGAATCTGTTGATAGTCCGGCCGGGACTCCCAGTAAATCGATCTTCTCTGACCGAACAACGGGTAATTCGGAGCATATATCGCAATGATTTCCCGTGCCCGATGAGCCCGGGTATTATACTCCTGACAATATATATCATTGAGGCGTTTGATATGCTCATCCCGTAAGGCAAGGAACGCCTTGCCATCACAGGTACAATTTTGACAGGACATCTCATACCTCAGTGATGGTATCAGGCAATGGTATAATGCTGATATACCCCGGAGACATACCATGTACGCTCACTGGTACCCTCCCGCATGTACAAAACCGATCACCAGCAATGGTATAAGTTGCAATCGGACATTTACATTCCGAACAACGGATCACTTTCGGATCTTTCGGATCATTTTTATAATTCAGTTCATGGATATATCTGACGTCACCGTTGTCCAGATGGATAATGTCAAACTCCATCCCTGCTATTAGTTTCGTGGTCATACAATCATCCGATTATTCTTCTCTACCATATCAATCAGATACTGGCATTTTCCCTGTAAGATATTCCACCATGCGCACGATGGCATGCAGCATACTAATGGGAATATCGGGCAGGTTTTAATTGGAGCGGTGGAAGACGCACCGCCAACACCACCGCCACCATACAAAGGACTGGTGGAACTACTCATTTTTAACCACGTTAATATCTCCATTATTCCATTCGTTCTGCATATTCAACTCTACCGCATCGGACACCTTCGTTGCATGCACCTTGACATCGTCCCAATCCATGTTATTCCGAGCCCAATCCTGTATCTCATACATATCCCCTTTGAAGAGCGGAATAGTATCTTCAGCCAGCGATCGTTCGACATCGTCGCCGAACTCATCTGCATAATTCTCAGCTCGATTCAGGGCAATTACCGATACCGGTACCTGATATACAGATCCATCTGAACAGGTAAACTGATACATCCAATCCATTACCATGTTAATCCTCTTTCAAATAAATTCCAGCGATAAGCAGCGTGGCAGTCTTTTTACATTCCGGGCAGGTGAGTGCAATCACACCCATCTTTGTCTGATTCGGAACCATTCCGATCCCATCACCGGACAGACAATACTGCGATCCGCAGGAACAGACGAGGGTCTTAAAATCCACCGGTTCATACTGCTTCTGCGTTTCATCGATCACCGTGACGTGTGCATACAACTGCATACAAAATATATACGTGCTATTAACTTATACATATCGCCATATCAGGAGAGAGTGACTGAATTAATCCGGATTGGCAATGCGGGCATTCTTCCGGAGGAAATTGCGATTTCGCTATGACGATATGGCAACAACGACAAACAAAAACAGAATCCATAAAATAACGTTATACGGATTTGATGATAATCATTTCGCCTCCTCGATACTGATGATCGTCACATCGTCCCCAAGCACGGACTGAATATATTTAGGATCCGGTACTTGAAACACCCGCGTACGGGTGACGGTATACGTTACATTGTACTCTTTGTTTTCCATGATTCCACTCCTCTACCGCAAATCGTTCTCTTCTTCGAATCGGTCCAAACGCATGACATCCCGGACACATGATCACGTGACGGAAATCCACTGTCTGAATGATTACGGGATCCGTCCCACAGGCACATGATTCCAGTTCACGGGATTCTGCCAACGAACATCCTTTACAGGATAACCGGTTACATGATTGACAACTCACTTTGGCACCGCTCCTATCCAATACACCCATTTATCCCCGTGAAGGGTAACGGGCTTGCCATTTGGCATGATGATGCCCCTATCCGGGAATAATGAGCTGATCATGACATCCAGTATCCGCTTCCCTACATATTGCTGAGATTTTACATCAACGAAGTGTACATCTACTGAGTGTTTGTACTCATCACCAAGTTTCTTGACTTGTCCAACAGCATCCTGCCGGTTACATACGATCACAATTTTCACCAGTCCTGCCGGGGCACTACGCCACCGGCATACTTACTTACAACGGTGAAGTATTTATTTGTATCGATTTGAAAAAGAGATCACAATAGGTCCGTCATGGACCTACTTAAACAATGCGAAAGTTCCGAAGAGTGGATAAGGCAGAATTCCCTTTATCCACCTGCAAGGTAACGGTATCAAACTTATGGGACATGTTATATATCGTGTATGTACACGGGACGTTATACATAATAGCGGTGCCATCTATGACATCCATACTATACCCAATACCCGCCTTATGTTTCTCTAATACCGATACAGATAGGTTATAGGTGGTATAATCCACATGATCATATGTTACACATGCCCATATACCCGCGATCCCGATACAGATGATGATCAATACCCATTCGAGATCGTCGCCTAACATGGATACATCATCCCGCCAGTAAGGGTTACTTTTTGAGTCGTCGCCATGTATACCATATAAGGCAGAATAGTATCAGAGCATTGTACTGCCGGACCGGAATACCCTTTCCCGGTATATGCCATGCAGGGAATACCGGCATGACGCATATCCCGGATAAACCGCTGATATACCGGTAACGAATAATCGGATGGTTTCACCTGAGTGAAATCCCCACCGGGCCAATACTCAAAATTTGCAGGGTGAGCGTATTCGTCATCATCGGTATACTCATCCGTGACGATCCGGGGATACCTACCGGCTACGGAAATATCCGGATACGTCTCAAGGATCTCTTCAGCTACTGCATACGCCTGTTCATCGTCAGAAATATCGTATACGGGAATATCAACAATGAAAGATACCGTCTTTCGTAACATACCCACATGATACGAGAAAAAGAAAGATAAGGATTAGTCATCACGATGTTCGTCAATAATATATTGAATAATTCTATCATATTCGTTTTCTGGGTTCGCTGCCATCCAACGAATCAGTGCGTAATCTAGTTCAGATTCAATCTGTTCTTTTGTCGACTCACCCTGATGCGTTACCCATACCCACTCGTCATTACATTTCTCCACCCCGGCTTTACAATCATAACATCTCCCATGAGATTTATTGGAGATAATAAACGCCGTCCCAGATACCACAACCGGTGTTCCATTCCGGGCCGGCATTGTCCAATATATCTCTCCAGAACAATATTTACACTTTACCGGGTGAGCACCGGTTAATTCATCTGGATATGTATCCCGAAGACGAGCCATTTTTTGAGTTTTGGCATCGATCCGATTCTTATTAATGATGCCTTGAATGACTCTTTCAGCCTCTCCTTCCGGATCCTCTTGCAGACGCCTCAATGACTCCCTCGCCTCATTATACGCCTGTTCTTTTGTCACCTCACCGGTAGCAATCCGGGAAGGGTGCCATACCCACTCATTATCACATTTCATTACGCCAGAGTGACACTCATCACACCTTCCTATAGAGTCATGTGAGACGACAAGCGGGGTACCACAAAGCATAAGGTTCGTACCGGACGAAATCCCTCCGGGGCGAAACGGCATCTCCCATGATATGGTGCCAGAACAGTATTTACATCGTCTCGGGTGGTCACTGGTAAACAGATCCGGGCGGCCATCCCGGACCTGAAACGTCTCTTGTACTAATGACGCAAGATCCTTCATAATGTCCCTCCAAAAAAGAGGGATGTGATATACCGGATCTCCTCATCAGATACCTGTCTGGCAAGCCATCGCGTCCCATACACATATCCCCGGTCAGAATACAACCCGGCATCTTTCAACTGGTCACAGGCCCACTTATACCCTTCATAACGAGGGAACTGGTTCAAATACTCTTCCTGATCCCTCGTCCCTGCCTTAATATCATTTAAGTGATACGTCTCCCATGCAGAGCATATCTGTTGCAGTTGAGATGGACATTTACTCAGATCAAGTTCATTGTATATCTGCCCTGATGCTTTCGCATACCCGTCTTTCAACTCTCCGGTGATGGATACCGTCTTGATGATGCCATTAATCGGGAGTAAGGTTTCCCAATCTAACTGACCCGAAGCATCCTTTTCCTTAATCTCCAGTTTAATTTTGACATATCCATTCGGGAGATCATATTTATTACAATACGTCTGGTTCATGATTCACACATCCTGCAACACTCACGGTGTTACATACTTACTTACGACGTGTGAGTATTTATTTGTATCTACCAGAGAAACACCACATTGGGAAGATGACTGAGATCTCCCTTGATATTCGGCTCAATGATCTCATCCCATATACCAAACCGATTTGCCAGACCAGCACCGATCTTTGATATCAGGTAGGTTTTATCCGGATGAGCCTCAATCTCTTCAATAAGGTTTTTCAGCTCATACGCATACACGTGCGTATACTCCCGGAGGGTATAAAACGACTCTTCCCGGTTGTCCGGACGCCACTTGGTAATAAACCCGTAGGTGTTCAGCTGATACCGAAGAATAGCAGCACCGCCAAGACCGGACCGGGTATCGTTATCTCCAAATACGAAGATATGATCCGGATGAGCCTGTAAATATTCCGGGGTGATGTGAGATGGAATGTCCATATAGTCAAAGAGCGGGTTCGAACCGCCATTAGCCAGTTTACGGATTACCAGTCCGGTTACAATGACCACTTTTGTATTGCGTCCAATACTCATCTCCCGGTTCTTCAGATGGGTATTGAGATGTGCCGCGGCACACCTACCACCAATACAACCAACCTTCCGCCGAAAGACGCCGATGGATGGTATCGAACCACCTTCTCCGGGTGAGTGTCCCGGTGTTCTCCGTTCCTTCGCAGACCGGTGATCATGCAACCAGTCCACTCCTAAACTACATCGGCACTTACAATATAGGAGAGAAGGGATTATAAATATTCCGCTGATTTCAGCATATCCATAAATCTCCGGAATGAGCCGTATGCAACGATACCTCCCTCAGGAACATATGTGATACTATGCATCATTGCTCGGTAACTCCGATGCCGGAAGGCAAATCTCCCCCACCGGTTATAACAGCCAATTTCATTTCTAAACACGTGACCACGTCGCATCCATAATACCATTTTTCAGACAGATATACTGTGCAACCGTACCTTCCTTTGGTATCACCGTCTGACAAAAACACGGGCCATGGTTACATGGAGCAGTGCAGGTATAATGGATCTGATTCGGAGTCAATGTACGATCGTTCCAGTAATACCCATGACCGATCTCATTTGATTCCAACCGACATCCACAGGCACTACACCCGACAATACAGGATGCACGATTTGTCCCTTCCCGGATGACTTCCGCTTCACCACCGCAGAAGGGACAGGGTTTCATAACCGGAGGTTTTCCACCATCACCCATAATACCCACATGCCTCCAAATCCAATGATAAAAAACGTTCCATAGAATACCATGGCTCGCCATGTAAGATCCCGGATCTGTTCACGAATCCGGGATGCAACCATACACCAATAGTAAGACACCATTACGCATCACGCACCTTATCGATGACACCCTCAACCATCGACACCGACCAGTGAGTGATTCGAAATAACCTCCCTGCTTTTCCCGGAGTCGTCTCTCCATAATATCCCTCAACAATCCCCCAGTCACAACAGGTCGTGATGCTATGAGATACTGCTCCTTTATCCAGTATTCCCTCAAAATCCTCTACCAGTTTGCGAAACCAGCAGGGTTGAGACTGGTAGATCTGGATAGCAACTGCAATATCAGCAGATATGATGCCCCGGTCCAAAAGATCTTTAAGATTCACGGAAATACCTCATGTATCGCTTCATACTCTGCCGCCATCAGATGATACTTACATGGGACCATCTTACTCATCACCTCATCGGTTAGAGCAGGATGATCTCGTCGCTCATATATCTTACGGGCCGATCGCAGCTTACACCCATTATCATCAAGACAGATGCAAAGAAAGCACGAACGAATACTCCGTTCTTCCACCGGGGGAATACATGTTTTGATGTGGTTATACGTATCGACAATTTCAGGTAACTCATCCGTCGTTACGTTCCGATCACATGTACCGATACGCATACCCCCAGATGGATGACATTCATGCGACCCGTTACAAAATGCCGGGAATACACATACCCGGTTCCCATCGTTATCATAACACTGGCGAGTATTTCGTTCTGAAAGAGGGGGAATCATAATGTTAACACCTTTACCAGTGCAGCATTATACCCGATCTCCCATTCATTATGCGGTTCTTCATCCTTCAACTGTTCAATCTTCTCCCGCAATGATGTCGGGATTACCCGGGCATTCCAACGTTTCTTCAATGCATCGAAATCCCCATTCCGGATAACGAGGTAATAATCACATGCATCACATCCGATTCGAAGCCACGGTGGCTCATCTGCCGAATCTTCCCAGTAAGGCTTCTGTCCGCAAAACGGACAGACGTCAATATCGTCTCCAAATGTTTCGTGATCTATCATGTCCAATCCCTTTTCATTACATAATGGCACAGGGGACAGGAATATTCCCAATGACCCGGTTTCAGTACACCCTGTACATCCCCGTCACACCGGGGACAGGTCAGTTCTGGATCTATGGTGACGTCGTATACATCGACATTTAACGCCTCGATATTCTCCGATACGCTCTCCAGATACCGGGTGCTATCATGTCTGATTCGAATCGACATTGTCGGCATGATTAACTCCTAATACTCATGGGGATTCACTCCATTATCAGACTCACGTTCTTCCGGAGTTAATGGGGCAACACAATCCGGATAACAATGTTCCCCGTATTTTCCCTTACATCCGATACAAACCGGGCGATTAAGGATCTCTTCTAACGAGGGCTCCATCCTCATCTCCTTTAAAACTCCAACGAACCTTATCATGCAGAGCTTTTACCCGGGACTCCTTAAATGCGATCTCCTGCATATATGCTACATACTGCAGATGGATCTTTTCTGCAAGTGAGTCTTTTGCATCAATAAACTCCATTGCATCCACAAACGAGTTTTGCAACCCTTCTTCAACAAAAGGAATTACTTCACTCAGTTTATTTGATACTACGGAAAACCCAAGGATGGTTAATGCCATTAATGCATCATATTCCATCTCGGTGAGATGAAGATCGCAATCCGATAATGCTCCGTCAACTACCCACTTTCCTTTTTCAAAATGCCCAAAAGTCATGATTCATCAATTATTTCCCGCATCATTCGATACAGGATCGGTAATGTTCCACATGCCACTTCACTACGATACTGATCTTCCAACCGAGGCCAGTTCAGTACCATACGCTGCCATACCGGATGACCATCCATCATAATCTGGGAGAATGCCCTCCCACGTATCCACGGTAATGCCTCAAGCATCCGATAACATCTCCCGAAATCCGAAGGATCATGAGGATATGATATCTTTTTATAGGATTGTTTATGGTCAATACCAATAGCAGCGTATACCAATGCAATCGATGATATCCCGCTATCCCCCGATACCATCCACTGGAGGATATGTTTATAATGCCGTTTCTTCATAGATTTTTCACCCACTGGATGAACCGGGCAATAAGCCCCATATGTTCAACCGTTATCGTGATCGGTCCCACAGGGTCTTCGATAACATCCCCGCAAGGAATACCCGTATGCTCATAAGTATTTCCACAATCAGTAGATTCCCATAACACGGTAAATACCCTGATATCAAACGGCATTTTAGATCATCCTATCGATATCACCGTCTAGTAACGGTGTAACCATAATGTGAGAAGCGTTATAATTCGATCCGTCATTAATGTAATGGTATACAATAGCCACCCGGAACCGAGTCGTATTATACAGACGCTTACACCGCTCTTGGATCTCCTCTGAACAAGTATGCATCCATACAATCTCCCCTACCCGGGGGCATACTATCCTCCGTACGGTACAGATCATCTCATCATTCACTGCCGTAACGGATTGAAAGGTTATTGTGTAGGTGATGATTTCTTCCATTGCTCCTCCTTTTGATACCGGATCCCGATCAAACAAGCGGCATACATCTTCTCTATCCCCTCAAACTCATCAGAGTTCCATACCTGCTCCATGAACCATTTATTCGTTTTTGGTTCATCCGTGACGATATGATTTAACTTATTCAACCGGGCAGCCAATGTCTTAATATCCGGTGCCACTATTACACCTTTACATCGTTTTCAGTAATCCTCCGGACGGTACATACCATATAATAGGGAGTAGCGTCGCCGATTACCTGACATAATTTCCCATCCGAATCAATAGTTAGCTGAGTACCCGATATCATCTCTTTTAAATTCTTCGGATATTCTGCTATGCTTCCATCCGGGAACTCTAAGCACAATTTCCCGACCTGTGTAGTAATAAATTTCTCTATTACCGTTTTTATTAGTTTCACAAATAAAATAGAATGGGAAATAATAAATAGGTTTCGAAGTGTTACGAAAACACTAATTCCCACGGGGTATTATGCCAGATGATCCATACGCAGGCAACAGTCGCGATACAGATCCAAAATACCCAATCTCCTGACATGCTCATGGTATAACCGTTCCTCTTATTAATATTTAAGAATGATCACATTCCCCTGATACGATCTTCCGTAAATAGATAGAATTGACGACACTCCCGGTGATATACATCACACCTGATACCATAAATCCAACAATGGCGATGATATACATAATGTGCAAAAGACCGAATGACATTACAACCATGACGAATAATACATCAATTAATGCCAGTAAATATGCGATAGCACATAACTGATTCCCTCGAATAAAATAATAATATGCCGTATCAAAATCCATAGACAGGATTGGATAAAATAGTATTTAAATGGATTCTATCCCGTAAATACTTTAGTAGTATGGTTTAAGCGACCCATAAACCAACTGACAAATCGGACATCTTGGTACAATGCATATGCAAAAGCAACGCATACCGGCACCGTTACCACTAATGTCGCCGGAGATAGATAATGCAACGGTAAGACAATAATAACGATAAATGGTAACGCTATCATCGTGATAATGCTACCGAACATCACCGTTCCGATGAAAAACTTGATGAATATGATAAATGCATATACAAAATCAGATAAAAACCTCATAATAAACTCCTTTATAACTATCACATATACGCCAACCCGCCGTCATACTCGGGAAGGTAATATCATATTTACTGCAAAATAATTTAACATTTGGTATCATGCGTATTTCACCACAGCAACTACACGCCTGTGGACCGGGCGATCTTCTAAAATTCGGTATACCGGAGATTGGTATACTAATGAACACCCTATCAACATACCAGTCAATATTCATGCCCGATACCTATGACCGATGTGCCATGTCTGACAACAGGGACAGGGATACGCCTGAACATTTTCCATTCTCCGATACCGGATGAAGGTATTCGCACTCAGCTGAGTCTTAAATGACTTCTTCCCGTCACATACCCACCCGTACTGCGATTCCTTCTGATAGGTATCCGTATAGGGCCGGTTTACATACTCCTGATACTGTTCCCTTGTCGGTAAAGGAGAGAAATGGAATGTATTACAGAACGGGCATTTATATACAATATACGGATCAATCCCTTTTTTCCGGGCAGCATCCTGTGCAGCTTTCGGGTGATGGTAATGCCTCCGGGTACGACAATAGGGAACCCCCCATGACTCAATAATGATGATGTTTGAGAGTTTGATAAAATCGATATCATGCATCATGTTACCTTGATACCAACAATGCGATTTGTTCCAGTTACGATATAGACTGTATACGAATACCCTTCTAATAATCGCTCATTAATATCCCGTTCATAGACACAATACACCATCCCATTCTCCAAATCCGTAATGATATATTTCGGCGTTAACGATGTGGAATCTGTCGATTTCTTCGAGACGTTCACATGAAGTGGTGAAGAAGCAAATATATCAGTACATCCGGATACCATCACTGCCAACAGAAGACAGAGGATAACCCGAAGAATCATGATATCACCTTCATTCCGAGACGGGTCGTCCGGGCAGTGGACTGTCTTCTTCGAAGGCTATACCCTATCCGAAGTAATCCAATACGGGCAAGTTCATTTACCAGATCCTTATCTTCACGGGATATATCAGCACCATCTGCATATTTTCGAAGAAGAGTTTTCGTTTCTTCAAATGAATTAGACTTCCTGATTAGACACGCTACCCATTCAGAATGATCATCTCTTACTAATTTCCACCCGAACATGTTTCACCACCTACATACTCTGCTAATGCATTCAGAATAGATAATTGTTCAAACCCGAACCGGGTAACATATGCTCGTAATAGATAATAAGCATCAGGAGGGAGGAATATTATGCTTAACTGCATCATGCGATCCACATCAACCTTTTTATTAACCGGTAATGACTCATAATCACCGGTAAATTTAACTTGCATCGATCGCTCCCAATATCAGTATTGCACAACCGGACACCATGGCAATGATCGTAAGAAATACCAGACCCACCTGCCATACTTTCATTACCGGTTTCATCAATATCAGTTTTGCCAGATCTAAAGAGAATGCGATGAGCACAAAAATACTGAAACTCGTATAAATGATAAGTAATGGAACATTCATTCCATTTCCCTCATTATCCGATCCCACCTATCCCGCTGCACCTGCATCCGGGCCATGATCGATCGCTCATACTCAGTTTCCGGAGGGAGTGCATACGCATCCATCATGGCATTGATCGTTTTCCTGATGACAGATCTAGGTACACTGGGTAATTTATCATACGCAGCCTGTACATCATGGCGAATAGCCTCGTCGGTAAACTGTTCCAATCGAATGAGATCCCCTTCGATCTCGTCCATTAACTGTCTTTCGCTTTTCATATCCAATCAATAAAATCCGGACCTTTAACAATCATGTTAATGTCTTTCGCGAACGCACGGGCCATTGCAATATATCCAATAGCACCCTGAGGATCCCGAAGTTTTTGTAAATGGTCAACTGCATCGTCTAAATTTTGAATTACGACCCCGGTTTTATAGGCAATCTGCCTGTTCACCGGGACGAATATGGATTCGTTTACTTCAATAATCCGACCCATAGATATGTTATTACACGGTATCAGGTATAGACTTTACGAAAAAGCGTGAGTTCCATGCATTCACCGCTTCACCATCAGTGCTATACCGGAACCCTTGACTGGTATAACACCCGGTACACTGCACGTAATACCCTTCTGGATCATCATCGTTTACCCGGGCGAGTTCTCCGCAGAACGGACACTGCTTCACCCCGGTCTCTACCACCGGTCGATCAACTTCCGGATCCGGGTGATCTACCCACATGCCGTTCTCTTGAAATACCCCGTCATACCTCCGTAACCGGTTTAGCACACCGAACCGCTTACTCAACTCGTATACCATCTCATATGCACACCGGTGATCATGATACCCTGCCTCGCGTTCCACGCTGGCAATAAACCGACCACATAGTTCTATCAGGGTTAAAATATCAGCTTGATACAGGGTATGATACGTCTCAATATATTCCCCGTTCCCAAATACATACTGGTTTCCCCGAGCCCCGGCGAAAAAATGCAGAGTGCTACTATCTCTCATAAAACTCATGTCAGTTCACCCGCAGCAGATTCCCCATCATTCAATGCATCACAAAATTGAGTACATTTACGCTTCGCTTTTGCAACCTTTCTAGCAAAGGTAATACCAAACAACCGTTCAATGATACCCGGTTGACGAACAACCCAGTCAACTCCAGACATACGCATTATTCCCTTTCCCGGGTAAAATATCAATCCGTTACTCAATACACTTGTACGGCATTCCCATTTCATAGATACATCTCCCCAATGGCGGCAACTAATAGGATGATAAATACCCAGACGCATGTCATAAATATCAATTGGGCTTTATTCCCAAAACTTTGATAGTCACTTACGGCGGCTTCGGTTAATGCACAAAACCACCATAGCGCCGCACCAATGCATATTGCGACCAGTATAACAATCATTAAAAGTAATAATTCTACAAACATTCACTCCCTCCATGTCGGGGTAAATATATCCGGATTATCCATCACCATAATCTTTAATTCCACTCTTCGGGACGTTCGATAATCTCCCTTCCGCTCATAATGCTTTTTCATCTTATCCCAGTCAAAATGTTCATCACCGGGTGACGGAAATGCCCAATACGGAGCTTCAATTTTATGATGCATCATTCACCCGGAAAATATCCACCATATGCATACACAGGCAACGGTTACCAGTAGCATAGACAATACAAACTCTATGTAGCACCAGTTAATGCTTCTCATACAAATGCTTATTTAGTTCACGATCTCGGTTTGAGTCGTATTTTGCTGCCCATAATGGGACAACTACAAATCCAATGCACGTTAATACTACGATACTGGTATTTATTTTTATAAACATTGGTATAATAATTAACCATCCAATAAAATAATAAATAATCGTAATTGCGATTCCATTCGCACTATACACAATTTCATCAGTCACCATATCACCATTTCTCATATACATGATAATCATATCCATGGATATGATACAAAATACACTTACCAAATAATGATAGTGACGTCAGGGTAATCCAGATATCAAATACATCAGTTTGCTCAAGTAAAACCGATCGCTTGTAACCCCATTCGATAATTTTCATTCTTTGCAATACCCTTTTTCTACATTCCATGCCGGACAGCCTTCTTTTTTACAAGGTTTATACTCAAACCCACCATCCGGAGTTGGCGTAGGATAACAACATGATTCACTCATTTCTACTCCCATGATAATACACTTCAATGGATGCCCATACTGCAACGATGATAAATCCAACAGATCCAATGATAAGACATGACTCGCCGGGAGCATCACCCATATAAGAGACATATAACCCGGCCAATCCCATCAGCATAAATATTGAATTTACAATATAATTATGCTTTTGATACCTGTTCATCGGAAAGACTCCAGTATATCTTTGTTAGCTCTGGCGCAAAGTAACCAATAGTGATGGCAATATACTCTTCCATAGCATCACATTCATCTGATAATGTAATACCAGTTCTCAATCCATTAATTGTCCGCATATAGGCAAATGCCATATGAGTTGATTCATGAGCAATAACCCCGGCCCTGAGGGCATCTCGTTTAAAATACACCGTGCCACAACAACCGGGGATTGCTTCACCGGTAACCGGATCCATCTGAAAATGTGGGGATACCTTTGCATCACAATCTTCTAAGTTGTCATCAATCTCAAACAGGAAATACCAGCTTGGATTTGGGCAAGGGATCTTAATCATCGTTCCTCATCAATAATATTCGCTCTATTGCATCTAAATACCCTTCGCCGTATATGGGATTAGGAACAGTGATTGAGCGCAATGCATCGATCTTTTTACGAAGCCAGTCAGGGATACCGTCTCCCTTATAGAGCGGGCATTTGAAATCCTTTGGATAGGTGCAGGCGTACCCGTAGTTAAAGATTTTATTTTCTAATTTACAAATCCATACCTCATCATAATGATCCGTAAAATACTCTTCACCGGTATGGTCATCATACATCACCGACTCTTTAAATGTATGCAATACATGCGTACACCCGGAGCAGGTTAAATACGATATGAGTGTTGGTCCTTCACGGGTCATTTGTATCCGGCACCATTGATAATATTACATTACAGATCTGCCATCCACGATTCCCTGTTGGATCGACGGTCTGCTCCGTCATCTCTTCCATCATCATTTCAATCTTAACCTGTAGCCATTTTGGTATGGTTGTACATTGATTATTCCATTTCTTGATAGCATCACGTTCAGATGAACAATTATTGATTCTGACAATATGATCCTGAGACGGACAATATATGTCACATACTTTACTCACGCCAAATATCGACGTATGATTACGTATCACCGGAAATTTCCCGCAAAATGGACAAGGGTAATTATCCATGATATCACCGGAGTATAGTTATTGCACCGGGGCCGGTGAACCGCAGGGGACTCCAGTGTTCCATGCGACTAAGTACCGTGATCTCATCCCCTGCCCTGACGGTAATAGATATTGTTGATTGTGCAAACATATCGGTAATCTCCTTCACCTCGTCCGGAAGAATATGGTTAATACACGGCCATAATTCCGCATCTTCAATAAATGCGAACCGGGACAGATGTTTTAAATGTTCTGGCGCTGGACTATACTTTGATGCTCCTCCATACCCTATTTTACAATAACTAAACGGGCGATCAGAAATAAAATGGGTGCATGACTCACATGGCCGCACCTGTCGCTCACTCACCGGTGGAATCATGCCATATACCTCATGCTCATTATTCCAAGTTTGGTGGTTTTTACCACGTTTTTATAATCAATCAACCCATCGGGTTTTATTATTTCTTTTAACCCGCAATGCTTTATCAACCCTACCGATTGAAGATAACTTACTGCATCCGCATCTTCATCATCAACAGATCCCCCATATTCATACTTTTTCAACAGTTCTTTCATTTAATAACGCCTTCCTAGAAATATACTCATCCCATAATTCACGATATAACTTTCCTTTTAATCCACAATCATGTAAATGAGATGTTATACATGTCTCAAAATCTTTTGCACTACTAATCTCATGATATATCTCAGACGAAAGATGACGAGCCTTCTTAGAAGTATATACATTTCCAAGCCCGTTACATTTTACATACCGGATTAAATTCTGAATAAGATCCATGTATACACCTACAGACAATTTAGACGTACTATTATGATAATATCTCCGGTGTATCACTGACCGCGTTGACGTCAATCGGAGCCTTATCTATAGCCTCAATTAGTATCGCCCCGCTTGATGTAAAATCAATAATTTTAAATTTCTTTACGTTATAAAAACGCTCTCCGCCACCTAAATATGATTTGAGCAAGATGCCTTTTTTACAGGTGATTACATCCCCTACCTGCACATGGAAAGTCGCATTCTGATATCTGGCAGTGTCATTCTGTTGGCTCATTTACCCTCCGGTAATTTTCAGCAATCATCATAGCGAAATTGGCAACATCGGCACATTCCAATAACACATCATGTGATGATTTTCCATTTTCTATAGTCGATACTAACTCAGATAATTCAAGCATGATTTTTGATATTAACTGATCAACCGTATCACTTGACCATCCGCCCTTATGATCATTTTGCTTGAGTTTCAATTCCATTGCATTTGCAAAACTTATGACACAGGGTCGGATACGCTGCTGATCCATTTACGCCCCGGGTTCAGCAATAAATTCTAGCATCTCTTCACGGGTGAAATTATCCGGGCACTTATCAGGCCGGTTAATACTATTCATACCATCCATTACTCGGTATTCCGGATGCAAAGTGCAATATACGCCACAATCATCACCGACGAAGAATACGCATGAGTGCTTACCATAGTCTTCACATGGTCGCACCTGTCGCTCACTTACCGGTGGAATCATCATGATACATTATCCCTCTGCTCACGTACCCATACTAAGGTATTATATCTTGCATCACACGCAGGTTGTTTATACTCACTCTCAAATTTAGCTATCAGTTCATCAATCTTTACCCATAGATCTTGTGATAACCCATTGAATTTTGGTAATTTGCATTCTTCTGGGATTTCTTTATTACTACGAATGCGACAATATTTACCATGCGGACAATTCCGGCATGAATTTACTACATAATATCTATCAGTCATAGTTTATCCTGCTTCATGGAGAGCACTTCGTCAAGAGCACATACAACCATTATTGAATTATACTCCATTAACTTACGATAATCTTCAATCTGAACTCGTAACCATGATGGAAATGGTTCAAACCGGATGTTCCATGCTTTTATTGCATCATTACGATCCATAGATAATGGACCTCTGCAATGACAAGATGAGCATTCCACATAATAATGTATAATGCTATTATCCTTACTATACAATTCAAAGACAGTAATATGCCCGTGTTCACATTTAAACGGACATTCTCTTAATTCCGGTATAGGTGTCATAAGACTTTCCTAATAAATTGATAAATTTCATGGTGAAGTGCCATGATCAATGCAGATCCCATGATAACCATCCATAAACCAATTCCAAACATAACTCGGATCATGGTTTCTTCGGTCATGGTTATTTCCTCATTAATCGAGACACTTTTCTAAATGCTTTGTCTGATGGAATCTCTCCTCTTGACATGGGGTAGTATTTACGGAGAAGTAACCTTTTTGCTTTCTTGGTTCCTATCTGCGATTGGACCAACCACATGAGTTCTTCCACCACCTCATGTGCATCTCCCATATTTTCAATCAGACTCCATCCATGCCGGACATGGTGATAACTACCTGCCATCATTCCCCTCCTTCAGGGTATGTATAGAACCCATACTCATTCTGACATTCCGGGAGCCGGGATATATTCGGATGGTGGTTGTAATGCTTTACCGTTTTATGGAAGAAATTGCATATATGAGGCGGCTTCACTACATAGGTATCCTGCTCTTCTTCCGTGATAGACAGATGCTTACATTCATTACAATACAGGTGAATCGTATCATCACGGTTAACACTGGCCTTCCACGGCATCAGATGAGATTTCATATCATCGGCAGGAATCGGTTGACCGGTGGATATCCGGATATACCGATCCGGCTCACTGAGGATGACGGGACAGGGTGCAACCTTATTATCCGGGTAAGTTCCCCCGCACCGGTTTCCACTTAACCGGGTATGGGTAAGATCACATACCGCGAAGTTCTCACTATCACGATTGCAATACTTACAAACATACCCTTTCTTCATACTTCTACAAAGAGCTGACATTACCAGTTTACCTTCTTCATCGGTCTAAATATTCTAGTTCCATACGGGCGGTTCCATAACGCTATAGCCGGAGCAGGAGTGGTAAATTCACCGGTCCCTAGTCCGCAATCCTCTTCGTTATCACAACATACCGAGTAATACCTTTCCGGATGACAATCGCCGTATTCATGGCACCATACACTGGCCTCACTGCCACAAAAAGGACAGGTGAGTAGGTTGATCTCTGCATCACTCATGTACATTCCGACATTGGGACGATACGATACCGGCGATCGATTTGGTTACGATTGATCTGAGATAATCGATATCATCCCGGGTAATGATGATCTCCCCGTAGATTGCTCGAACGATCCGGGGCTGGAATACCATGGCCGTAATGTTTGCATACCCTCTCTGCCACAGGGACTCATCAGCCTCTAAGTTATCAAGGGTGAGATACGACCCGTGGATGCCACTGGTGGATAATAACAACCAGTTCAGCTGATAGTCCGGACCATCATCAAAGATGGCATGGATCATATCCATCGTCAAGCCACTGATCGATTTATAGTACTGGAGTTGACTGTATTCCTTCCCGCAGGATCTGCAATACACTTTCTCATCTTTATAATTCAGACATTGATTACGACAACAATCATTCATGATAATCTTCCCGACGATTTGCCTTATATAACCGGCAATAGTGTTTGTCATATATTGTGTGGATCATACATGGTTGGTTTATACAGGTACATATACCGGAGACACCATTCTGACAACCTTTGATGAACTTCGCAATAGCATTCTGTTTGATCTCTACATCAACCTCTACCATGATCTGTTTCAGCAGATCTTCACTAATCGGGCACCCTACAGGGGCACCGGGGGTGGATGTACTACCGACCTCTATCAATTTATGAGGGACCTGTAATAAACACCCATACGACTCATACGTATATGGTTCAGGGCTGAATATCGATCCGGCATTCCCCTCACGGAATGTTATATGACAATAATCGCATCTGCGGCAGAAATCCCTTACATATGGTAGATATTCCCCATCTTCCGTATAGCAAAACTTCATTCATTCCACCTGATAACGATAATTTTCGCCGGGCCGTCAAATACCAGATTATATTCCCGAGGTTCCCGGCAGGTAAATTCCTCAATGCATTCATCCCGGGTAACCAACGCATCTACCAATTTTGATAAGGTAGGATCATTCATTACTCTTCACCCCGGAGATGGATAAAATGCTGATCATCCGCCCATGAATCTAGATTATACCCATGTTCAATCTCATGGTAGTCAGCATACATTGATGAGAAATCAGATTTCTTATCATCGACGTTTTTAACGATATTTCCATTGTATGCTTCCAACCGGCCGTAATCATTTACGATATATACTTTAAGTTTTCTGCATTTCGCAAATGCCCTTTCCAGCTCTTTTATAGCCTCCATCTGCTTATCAGTAGGGTGGACATTCATTTCTTCCGCCTGTTCATCAGGGCATTGAACTCTTCCGGTGTGTAGTTACTATCACACGGTGCAATACCATCATTTAGTTCGGGGCGGACGATACCGGCAACGCACCCTTTCCACCGGCCATTATCATTATACTCAGAAAATGTGCATACCCCACAGCGACGAACCCGTCGCTCTTCTACCGGGGCAATATACATAGCCATATCCCGGATAATGACAATCGTAGCCGGTCCTTTGACAAGCATGGCGGTATTACATTCCTGAGATGGGCATACTGTAGCTGTCCAATCAGAGCTAATGTTCATTACATGGAGACCGGGCTCGGTATTCACCATATCCATCAGTTTGTTTATAATATTTTTCAGGCTCATTCTTTCACTCGCTCATCAAATTCATTAATCCACGGTAGGGAACTGGGTAACATGTGCTCCATAATAACCGGATAAATCTTTTCCCGGAAACAGACACTACAGATATCCGGATCAAAGGTACGGATTTCCGATGCATGGAGAGCATCCCGACCATGCCGGTATTGGATCTTCACATCCCGGATAACGGTAGGGTTCCCCCTACGCTCATGTTCAACTCGCTTTCCACAAATATCACAAAAGGTGTCTTCAAGCACCTCCTGTAATACATGACGTTCAGCATAACACTTCATCGGTCACCTCAGGGAGACCGGTCTCGCCCCATTTCTTTGCCTGCAAGGCGTACGATACCCCTTCTGAGGTGATCTGGTATTTCCCATTATGCCGGTATTTCTTAATAAATCCAGCCTGTCTCACTGACCCGAGATTTCCCCGGGTATGGTCTGCCATCTCTGATGGATCAAACTGGTATGCAATACCGAACTTGTCAAAAATATTGACAATAGCCTTTGTCACCGATGCTGACTTTCCTCGTCGTCCCATGGTAGATCACCGGAATAACTGGATTACCGGAGATGAATCTAATCGAACGGCATTCCATGCCTCATCGATTTTCTCCGGGGTACTACAATCAAACTCCTTATATACCACCCCGAGCCGGGTGACGACTACAGCGTCATCCCTTCGGGTAACCTGATATGCAGGAGCTAATGCATAAATGCGCTGTAATTCATCAACAATCCAATCAATTGAAACCATTCCATCTCATCCTGCCCATATTAGGTATGGACACTATAAGATGTAACTTACTACAAAATAAATGTTATTGTGCAATGATAGTTTTTGCACGGTTCAGGAGTACCATATAATCAGTCCGGTTCCCATTATTCAGCGATGCAACAACCCGGTACCCATCATATCCTAACAGCATGGCCTTCAGTCCGACGTCGAAATTCACGATATTCTGGAACTTCTGGTAATTTGGATGGTCAGGTGATATGCCAAACTTCGTCACATCACATGGAGTGGATCGGATTGCTTCATATTCCCCAAGTTTTGCTGACGGATCTACCGCCATCTCTAATACCACCCCACCGGCAGGATCGCTATTCTTTGCCATGAATGCATAAGTACCCGCACCTTCTACTGCTTTCTCTACACACGGGACAAGAACCTTCGGATACTTATCTAATACCGTCTCATCCCCGGTCATGACATCAGCATACAGTTCCGGATTTGCCCGTTTTAATGACCGAACATACGGTAACTTCATCAATTCAGTTCGATGCCGTTCGATTTCTGCAAGGCTTTGTGTAGCTTCCGATACGATCGCCCCTTGGGGATGCAAAAGTGCGTCAGTAATATATGCCGATATATCAAACTTTTCCAGATAGTGGGCAAACTGCTCCACGTACTCTTTCGGATCGTCAGTATCTACATGCTCTGTATAATTGTCACCGGACTCATCCCACTCCCCGGATGCAGATTTAATCCCAATGGCGACTGAACTCTCAAGCATACCGGCTTCAATAGGATTAAGTTTGCGTTTGAGTACAGTTTCCATATATTGAGTCATTGCTTCCCCTATCGGAATGCTCCAATTTACTTTATTTGACGATACCCGGAACCGATCCGGGTTTGATTTTGATATATACTCTAATATCTGTTGCTTTAATACCGGTTGATTAATAAGCGGTAGGATCTGTTTCATAAAATTAACTTTATTTTGAGCACGACCGGCATCCCGAACAGCAATTTGCAAGGCCTTATAATGGGACATCTGGAGAACAGATTCCAATGTCTTCCCACCTTTACCGATCTTTTTGTAATCAAAATCAGTGGTGTTACAGGACATGGTATAGATCCCGGAACCAAACACCCCACCTCGCTGACATTTCGACTTCCCGGAGATATAGTCCGGGGCATGAGTCCGCCCTACCCCTCTTCTCAGAGTTAATACCGGTCTACCCGGGTTCAAATCCCATGCATGGATATTCTCCGGGGATACGACCGATGGCTTGGCATGGAAGCCGATAAGGTCTGCTATCGCATCCCCTAACGGGTTATTGGTATTTCTATTGACGCTGGTGATATCAAAGAGTTTTGCATTCGATATGACCTGCTGCACCGCAGAATGAATATGGGCAGGAATATCCGATACCGGTTCAGGCTTCTTAAAAGAGTCTAATTTAGATTCCGGACGCTCACGCTTTATATCGTCAGTCTCGTAATATTTAGCACCCCGTTTGGTCGTCTGCACATTCACTCCTTCGGGGGCCCTCTTTTTCCCGGATGTGATATACACCCGGGCTAGATCCAAAATGATTTGTCGGCGGATATTCCGGTATAGGGACATGAATACTCATCTATTGATAAGTATTAAATAATCAATCGGATGCCTAACTGGTCGCAGGCTTTTTTCAATATTGCACGGGTATCCTCAGATAGATCGTTCAGGGTACCAGAACCCGATTCAATCGCCTGTATTTCATCCCGGTAAGCATTCGCTCTCGCTCCATCGGAAAAGATCAGCTGTAAGAATATCGGGGCTTTATACGCACTGGCAATTACCTGAGATTGTTCTGGTGTAAGCATACAGTATTCATTACACCGAAAATATAAAAGAGTTGGTATTAGAAGAATTCTGACAGGGTAGCCTGACGGCAGGTTTCTACCGGATATACCGGAGTCTTCGCTGCATATGCCGCATAACAGAATACTAATGCCACGATACCAATACCACATAGGAAAATGGGTTCCATATTATAGAGTCACCTCGATAATATGTATAGGTTTGCCAGCCTGCTTCATCGTATTATATAAATGAAACGATCCCTTGCTCCATACTTTATTAACCCGGATCACGACCGCTTCGTCTGCCTTCTCCACCATCTCCCGGTTCCGGATCGGACCGGCTGATAACCCATAGCGGTTCCAATCAGCAGGTATGACCTCGATGGATGAGGTTTGCATTTTGGCCCAATACAATGCTGCCGTATCTACCCCGGTAGCACCCCCGGTGATAATGTGATCTATCTGGCAGTCCCGAGTAGCATACCAGTTATCCAGATATCCGGACAATGCTTCCGGGTCATACCAGTCTCTCGGACCGGCGATAATAAGGATCATATGCCTCTACATTTCAATAACATGATATTTACCCATACCGGATCTAATTTCGGATATCGTCGTGATAACGCATCCATCGATACGTTAGCTAATTCTTCCGGAGATAGGCTCCGCATATATGCAACACACTCCCTTGCAATAGCCATGCATGTATCACAGGTGTCTACCGGATTATCAGGTGGGATTTTCACGTGACAATTGTTGCATCTCCATGGCATTTTTCATCACCCGGTCATTCCACTCTTTCGGTTTAATTATCCCGCCATTCCGCCGGTATGCTACATACTCACTGGTCAACATCCATTTGCCCGTCTCCGGGGAATACTCGTTTAGCATTATATCACCGATTTTCTCGCCTTGATGGCAGCAACTACCACCTCTTCCGGTAGCTCAAACAACGTCGCATACCGCTGAATATCCAGACGGGTCAGTTCATGATCCGTCATACCCGCCAGTGATCCATTGAGCCGCCTCTGCTTCAGGATGCAATCGTCGCATAACCAAATCGACCGGCCATCGAACGGGTGCATCTTATGCTGAGAAAACGATCCGCCACAACAATGACATTCCTTCATGCAGATTTATTTGCACTCCATAGATAAAAACATGGTTATTTATACTCCGGTTGATACACGTACCTGTATGGAAACGCTTGAAGAATTCCTTGCAGACGGATATGCATACTTTGGCCGGGTAGAGATTTTGATTAAGCCCGGACCAGAAACAGTAACCGTCTACTTCATCCCGATGGAAATGCATAAAGAAGCATGCCCGATGACACAGGTTGGGCATGATTTTATGTCACTCATGACCGAATATATGGGAAAAGGCGTCGATTCCCAAACGCCTGAAGTCAGAGTCGCATCCCGGGAAGAGATGCGACAATTGTATAACACCGTAATGAAAGAATAGGTTTATATCCGAATACATCCTATATGTATGCGGGTCTCCTACACCCTGTTCATTTTGATTGCCTCCTCTTTGAGAATGCTTACGTCTCCAGTTTGAGAAAAGGGCCGGGAACATGTTCCCGGAACCACTCCTTCCCTAATTCTGTCAATCCTCCATTAGGGTTAATATACCCGGCTTTCTCCAGAATTGCCCGGGTCTTCTTACTGATCGGGATCTTATCATTGGTATATTTTTCCCGGTAATACCACCCATCGGTACCAAAGTGACAATACACTAACCCCTGTCCAATCTTAATCAGGGCCGTTTTCTGTGCTGTAGTTAACATTCGTAGTACACCAGTATCTGCCGGTCTTTTGTTCCTTTCCCATTTGTCTTGAATAGCCCGGTAATGATTTTACACGTCTGTAAAAATGCCTGATACTGAGTATCGGCATCTTCGCCTTCAAATATCTGTTTCATACTGTTCACCAGTCCACTACACCGGTCTTGGCAAACCGGTTGGCATACGCCAATGATTGAATAGTCGATGCTGCTGATCCAAATGACCATGCCGCTACAATCCCCATTGCTCCGGAAGGGTTGGTCTGAGTGAGCAGAAACCCTCCAAGCGGATAATCGACAATGGAGTACGGGAGGTTGAATGTGGTTATTCCAACCTGAACCAGTCGTTTACATTCCTGTTCTACCGACATTAGTAATACCGCCGTTCTTTGTAGAGTAAGCATTCGATCTGCCGGTCTGACAGAGGGGATGCGTATGATACCAGACCGGATACCCAGTCGACAATCTGCTGCTTGCAGGACTTCTTGAATTCAGACCGGATGTTTTTGCTGAACAGATCATAGATGACATCCCGGACTTCATCACTGACACCAGCGAGTTTCCGGACATCCTGACCGAACCAGTCAACCCAAACACTGTACCCGGAATATTCTACCCCGTCCTTGTCAATGACTGCCCGCCCGACACAGAGTTTCCCCCAGCTTTCGAAGTTTGCAACAAACTCCTCCGGACTCAGCCAGTCAGGAATGCAGTAATCTTCGACGGCATACACCCGGACAATCCGGTTTGGTGCGTCATCGAAGTCATCAGGGAGTTTGTATTCGACCCGGTCTGACAGGAGTTCTACCTGCTCGGCACTGTTCGGATCGTACACGGCGATCGGCTCAGAGGGGACGCTGCCGTACCCGATGAATGCCGGGTTGTAAACCAGAACCTGTACCTTCTTTGCTGCGTTGTTGGAATACATGTTGTTTCACCAGTCCTGCCGGGGCACTACGCCACCGGCATACTTACTTACAACTCATAACTATAAATACCTATCGGTTGGATTCATCGAGCAATTTCCATTTCAGCCATAAATTACCGGAATAGGAATTCCACTCATGAAAAAGGTGCGGCACCGGGGATTATGCCATACCAGCGGCATTGATGAATTCCATCCCCCGGGCCCATGCAAGGATATCATTCCAATCAGGAGATACACCCATGCAATATTTCACAGATGCATTCTCCGGTCGGTACATTCTGAGCCATTCTCTTCCATATACCGTAAGCCCTACACTTGCATCTTTTCCCCCGGACTCTGCTCGCATGAGTTTTTTCTTGCACAGAGATCCAATTACCCCGGCAGCTGCGTGAGACGTGATACCGAGTTTCCATGATATCGTACCTGCAACCGACCAACTCCAACTAGAGGCATCCCAATCACCGGATGCATAATCATCATCCAGAAATGCTTCCAGAGCGGCTTTCTCTTTTTCCGTTAAAGGCATGGGAAGATTCACATCGTTCACCCGGATAAGAATCTTCTCCCCTTCCAGAGGGACATGTACCGGATACTCAGAGAAGTTCTCGATTGCCCGGTTGATATCATTGATTGCTGATACCCATAGATCCGGATTGGGTTTCCCGGACGACCGGTGATCAGCATCGAGTTGTTCACATTTCGATAATGCGGATTTTAGTTGTTCAAGATTCATCATTCACATCCTGCCACTCTACATCAGAGCGACGTACTTACATCGACGTGTGAAGATAAATACCTATCGATCATGAAAAGAGGTTAGTGTTTGATAGCGAGACCTTCCCATTCTTTACGGAGGATCTTCTTCAAGTCCCCGATCAATGCTTCCATCCGGGCAATTTCAGTTAATGCTAATTCACGATCATTATCTTCAATGGCATTATCTACCCGGGCAAGAGCATCACGAATACTGATACTATCTAATTCAGCATAATGGGCATCATGAAGTAACATTTGCCCTTCCCGGATCCGGTGAACACAATCGTGTATAACACCTTTGGATTTCAGATAAGCGCTCGCTGCATAGGGATCCTCAATATCCAGTGCATACACACCGATAAACTCCCCGCCTAATTTTAATTCCCAATAAATTGTCATGATGTAATCGCACAGAGTGACACTGTCATCATATCCCGGATGATAACCGGATCGTCTTCATCAGGGACATATCGCCGTAAATAATGCCATGCTTGCATTCGGTTTATTTCAGCCGCTGGACCGGACTGGACGTATACCCATACAATCCGATCCTTATATATCACCGGTTTGTAGACATGATGGTGGGGATGACCCGTCATCACGGATATCTTCCACCAATACCGGTACCCGTCAGCCTCAACCGGCTTTACATATTCAGTGATCATATGTAGGGCAGGTAGGGTTCAGTTTCCTTCAGAAAGCTCAGATACTGGATGCAGAATTCTTTCGCCGCTTCATTCCGGGCATCATCCCCTTCCATCGAAACCATGGCCTCGGCAATCCCGCCAAGCAGCCACATCACGTTCCGGGTAACCGTCTGCTGGTGCGTCCGGTGCTCATAGAGGACCAGTGCCTTTCCGATCTCACCCGGGTGCAAGGTAGGGGATTTGAGGATCTGCTCCAGAGCCTCAAATGCCTTCTTCTGATCCGGACTCATCTTCTCGGTTTTCATGCGAGGCTCCCGTCATCTGATATCGATAACCCAGCTGACCGGGCCCGGAATGCTAACTCGATTGCCCCTTTCCACTCTTCCGGGGATATACCCCATGTCTGACAATCCGTCATATCCGGACTTTCGTTCAACCCCTCTACCAGTTCCTGCATAGAGTTTCCATCATAGCAGGCGATTGCAAACTGTACTGCATTTGAATTCATGTTTCTCTCCTATGGAGAGGGTGCCTCAAAGGGTCATCCCCTCCACATACTTACTTACGACGTTTAAGAATATATACTTATTGATCCTTGGGTAAATGCGGCCGGAGATCCCATACTCCGATGGTAAGGGCAATCCCCTCTATCGTACTAATCATTTGTTTTTCTGAGCTGAATACAAGCAATTGAATCGCCATCACAGAAGTAGTAATAGGATCATTGTTACGATAGATCATCGTGACGTAATACTTACCACAATCTGATACCATATCGTCAAGGGTGAATGATACAATACTAGAAACGGGAATGATAAGATTATCACTCACCCGGACAAAGGTCATTCAGGCGCTCCCGTGTGCCCACTTCTGCCCACACTGGCATTCCCGGATAAACCGGTATCCTAACCGGGAGAACTTCGCCACCACATTACCACAGGCCGGACACGTTTTGTTCTTCAGGATCTTGGCCTTGTGATCGGCGGCATATTTCAGTTCAGCCGCATACTGTTCTTTGCTCAGAACATTCACATTGATGTTTACCCGGAAGAGATCAGACTGACTGTCATCCTCAAGGTTTCCCCGACCGGATGACTGTTTGACCAGAGCGAACACCTTGTCATAATAGGCGTTGTACTCGTCACTCCACCGACCATCCAGACCCTTGACATACTCACCGGGATAGACAACCGACACCCGGATCCAGTTATATGCCGACCCGGATTCGTGCTTACAAACAACAATTTGATACCCTGCTGCTTTCAATGCTGCCCGGACATCCTTTACCTGCTCATTGACGTTTTTCATGATTCACACTTCCCGCCGCTCCAAATCAGAGCGACATACTTACTTACGACGTCTACAGGTAAATAGTTACCGGTTTGTAAAAAGAGGGGTTAGTCGCTGATGTCTTCCAGCGGCTTGAAACCCGGGAGGAACTTCGCAATGAGTGAATTGATGAGATCCACATTATCACTTGACTCAACGACGAAGTCGTACGCACAACTATCTGATACCCACTCTGCCTCATTATTGGGGGAGCGTATTCCGGCAGCAAACACCTTGTAGAAATTATTTCCACTTGCCGTTGCATACAGGGAGATATCATACTCGGGGTGACTAGCCACCCGGGTCATCTTATCCGTGTCCACAAATTCCGTGGAACTTACCTTGACTTTCATGATCTCCTCGCGTAAGCAACTAACCGATCCTTTTTCATTTTCCGTTCTGCCTGCTCGATTGCACCGGGGTTTTTGAATTTGTTGACATACTCCTCAACAATCATGATGTATGCCTTCCCGATCTCCCGGACAGATACAACCTTGCTGGTCGATCCCCCGTTCCACATCAGTTCATCTCCGACCTTTACCTCACCGGCAAACATGGCCTGCTGCCTGCCGACTCCCTGCAGGTGGATGCTCATCGTCTTTACATCGTAATCTTTCCCTAATATCGACATTATAATCCCTCTACCATCCCATCGTTCTCTATCTGGTCAGTCCCAACAATCTCCAAGACCTTCCTGTTCATTCATCGATTCGGTGCACCCGTAACAGAGCCCATCGTAATCCATGTATTCGTCTTCCATCTCATCGCCGCATTTCTTGCAGGTAAACATTTGTTTCTCTCCTATAGTTCCGGGAGCCGTGTTAGGCAACTCCCGGACTACATACTTACTTACGCGGTTGAAGAATATATAGTTACCGGTGTTATTCCGGGGAATGATAGGCGCAAATGCCTTCATTCAGGTTCGCCTTCTTCGCTTTATATACGAGCCATGCGGCATCCCGCTTCTTCTTCGGGAACAGGACACCCTGAGGTATGTAGAGTTCTACGGTGAGCATAATGCCTATTGGAGTGACAACCCCTCCGGACCGGATCTCGATATCCTTGTCATCCGCCACCCGGGACTTATCTACTTCCCTGCCTGCCTTGGTAATCCTCACCGGGATAAATTCACCGTGGTAGTACTCCGGGATCGTATAGGCAATGAGATCGGAGAATCTGAGCACCGCCATATCGCACATATCCACCGGAAACGAGTCTGCCCATTTCGTAACCAATTGGGCTTTATCATTCTGCACCCGGAGGAAGACACTCTTTGGGTATCTCCGGAGAAGGGTGAGGATGTCTGGTCTGGACAACATTATAATTTATCCTCCTTCCAGTAATCCCACGCCTGTTCCTCATCACTCCCGGAGCGACCCTGTTCCCCGCAATAGGGGCACATTACACTACACTCACCGCATTCATTCTCTACGATGAGTAGGCCGCCAGCACCGCATGATGGGCACCAGTTAGCCATTGTTCTCACCATACCGTGCTTTGTATGCCTGATAGTTACTAAGGAGTTCGTCCTTATACCGGTCACGGATCTCTTCTGATGTATTGGCACCGGCATAAAACCCACACGCTGCCTGATCGATAAACGGGCAGGGTTTGATGTTGTCCCGGCACCAGTCGCTTAATTTACACTCAAATCGGTTATCATCCATGTTGCTTCACCTTCCCGTGTCCGGTGATCCGGGCACATACTTACTTACGCTGTATATCCTTAAATAGGTTTCCTTTTCAGCAGGTACTATATAAAGTTTATGAAAACCTTATATAGGAGAATGCATCGGAGACCGATACGGGCTCCGGTGCTGTCATAGCACCTGACTGATTTCCGGGGTTGGATTGCTACCAAAACAGTTTAATACTGGTAATTGTATACTTACTAAGAACTGCAATAGAAAGGGAGAGGTTGTTTGGAACTTGTCAGGGTTGATAACAACCTCTCAAAAGAAAGAGTAACATTCTATATGTTACTCTTCTTCTGAGATAAAGATTCCGTTCCTCTCCCATGCAGTAGGTATATCATGACTGAACTAGAAATTGTCCCATTCGAACGGGACGGATATAAGTTTAGCTGGATTGTAGATAACGGTATTCCCTATTTACCAATTGCATACCTTTCATCATTATTCGATATGGAGTTTAAATATGCAAATCAAATTGTAACAATAAACTCAGAATTATTCGAAGGTATGGTAGTTAAAATCGAAAAGACCGCTAGTATGACCTCAGGTAGCGTCACCCTACCTGAGTCCAGATCATCGTCCTTTACCTGTTTAACTATCGCAGGTGTCTTACAATGGCTTTCCCGGCTCGATTACAAGAGATACGAATCAGAGCGTAGAGAAGTCATCATTAAGACACAGAGATGGTTGGTTGAAACCGGGGCACAGGTCATGATGCGCAATAAGATTCCTGCACCGGAGATCAAGAAGTTACCGTCCGGTATCGGGGATGTGTTTACCCAGTGCATCAGCGTAACCGACATCATCGAAAAGAAGCATCATGTGGATCCGATACTCGGCACCATCATGGCATTGCAGGAGACACAGAAGATCACCGGACATGACATGACCGGGTTTCAGTCACTGCTCCCACCTACTCCAGTTGAAGACATGGCGTATCTCACCCCTACCGATCTGGCTGACCGGTTAGCAATGCGAAACCCCCGGGAGGTCAATAAGATGTTGGAGATGATGGGCATGCAGGTTAAACAGTTCCCTGACAGTAAAAAGAAAGGGGATTGGCTCCCTACCGAGAAGGGAAAGCCCTATTGCAACGCTCAGACATTCCGGAATGCCATCAACAACCATAGCGGGTATCAGTTAAAATGGAAAGAGTCCATCATCCCGGTCATGGAGAAATGGGAAATGGGGCATCAGAACCTGTTCTCCTACTAACCTTTTTTCAGATAGCAGTTACCGCTGCCAATGCTTTATCCCACTCTTCAGACAGGGTTGACCCGGACAGGTATATCCGGTTCAGGTCTGGATACATGGCATCCTGTGGGTTCGCCTGAATGATCTTGATTGCCAGTTTGCGAAACGTCCGGTCGGCTGGATACCCTTTTGAGCCAAACATCGATCGATTATCCCGGATGATATCATGCTCCATCTCAATATAATAGATGACGCATTTCAATACAGTGCCAAGATCCTCCTGATAGGCATACCCGTCATCATGGTAATCATGCACCATCCCCAACACGTTCTGCATGATACCGTTCTCCGTTCTGCTCAGAGGAGGGATGGTGAGAGATGAGATATCCATCAGAACTCACCCCACCCGGATACCTGCTCGGCAATCCTCTCCCGCTCGGCTTTGATAAAACCGACATTGATATAGTGGTCCAGTGCCGTCTGATCTGAGTGCCCCTGACTCCGGAGGATTTCGACTGCTTTATCCCGGTGTGCAGACACTAACCAGCTCTCCCATGTTTTTCGGGTGGACTTGACATTGATACCCCATATGTTATCCCTGACCTGCCGGAACAGGCGGTTTGCCCGGTCAACGCATACATACCGGTCATACTCCGGGAGGGCGACCAGTTTTGCCTGTTTTGCATAGTCCTGCATTCTCCGGTTCCAGACTCCCGGGGATACATAGTAAGGGTTTGCTAACCAGCATTTGACTGCATCGATACCGTGCTGGTTGAGCAGAACCCGGCGGCGTGGGTGAACCGCTTTGGACTTCGTGGATGCGATTACAATACTTGCTCTCTCCTCATCAAACAGGGCCGGGTTCTCGATGAGCTGGTTGAGCTCAGAGTACCGGACTCCCGTATACAATAATACCCGGAACAGGTTCCGGTGGTCGGGTTGCATTACTTGGACGAGTTGGTCAACCTCCTGTGGGCTGATCACTCTCGTCCCTGATACGTGCAGTGCTGACACCATACTCTTTACTATGCTACTATAGTATTTATGTGTTCCGGCTGGTCGTATAGGAAAAGCCGCCGATAGCCTTATATACCTCAATATGGTGCTTGTTGCGTAGTACTTAGTGTTACGATTATTTTGTAGTAAAATGGTCGGATCCGGGTAGTGTTACTGGTATGTTTCTCTCCTATCTCTGAGTTGTACTACCGGTAAGATTATACTATAGTCTTTATATACGGTATAGGATATGGATTATACGAGAGCACAAGAGGTGATCCGGTCGATGGCCGGTGGTAAACCCCGGAGTGTATTGGAGGAGAAGGCGGCCGCATGTCCATTAAACGATATGGCGTGTAAGTGGGACGATACGCTTGGATGGCTCAGAGGAGATGATACTCACCCTGAATGTCTGTTCTGCCGGTTTAGCCGTGGTCCGGGAGATAAGGGCGAGTTGTATAAAGCATGGGTGGACTATCAATGATCCAGTGTATATATTGCTGGAAATGGGTGGACCCGCTTGAGGGGGAGATATGCCCGGAATGCGGCGGGTGGTTTGATTTTCCCTATAACCAGTACGTAGCGAAGTTCATCAGCCGACTGGATAGCACCCTCAAGATGCCGGTATATGGGCCGGATGCGAAAGGACAGTGTTTACCATGACGACGCATATATGCACCCGGTGCGGGTCGATATGGCATGACGACATCAGCATCTGCACCAATTGCGGCTGCAATGTATTACTCTCCCACCGGGGAGATGCTAAGGCGATACCGCCCCGGGATTGCCGAATGCCGGAATGTCATGGAGGGGTTCAGATGGATACTGCCGCTGTACAAAAGCTACTGGCGGAAGGGTATTTAGAGGCGGGGATGAATTACTGGCGGTGTCAGCATAATCCGGGGCTGGTATGCCGGCGGGAGTATCACCGGAAAATTGACCTATGGCTGCATATGGGCCATATGCGAAGCCAGATGAAACCGATGCCAAACCCGGCGGCTGCACCTGAAGTCAAGATTGTCTACGGGCGGCGGCTCCGGGTTGAGCCATTAACTAACTCACCATGGACTATCCGGAACTGTTTTTGATGATTGCCCTCATTGGGTAAATCACTACCTTTATATATGTGGACAGTTGTCCAATTTCCAGTCCAGTCGGTAGGTTTATATGTACTGGCTTATTGTATAAAGTATATATGGTTTTCGAAAGACTTAAATATGATGATCCCGGTGTCCGGGTTTACATATTAATAGTTTTCGAAAAGTTTATATAGGGACGATCCGGGAAGAAAAGGTTAGAGCATGTCGAGCTCAGCCCGGAACTGACCTTCACATAGGCCTTCGTAGGTTATCTCCAGACGGCCATTCTTCCGGGTGAGGAACCCTAACCCGATCAAATACTCGATGTCATCCTTATCCGGGGCTCCTGACCCGTCTGTGTAACGCTCCGTGTCCCGGTAGATGAGACCGGACTGCATGTGCCACAATATCCGGATCTGGTCTTCCGTGAGTTTGACATCCCGGTGGGGTATGGGCATGGGCCGGTGATGGAACTTCGATACCGGGACGAGGGTCGCTACCGGGTTACCGTCCTTGTCCATACACTCAGTCATTACGCAGGGACCGCCGTGCTCTAACCACTCATAGGTAGAGAGCGGGATCCATAACTCCTTACTCGGCATTTGGATCCACGTCCGGGACAATACTAGGGAACTCATCAAAGGTTGTCTGAGCTTCGGCATACACACGCCACCCGGGTAATTCCTCTAGCACCTGACCGGGGTATAACCGGACAGTTCGCAGCCGGCCGGTTTCCTCATGTTGCAGGTGGATGATCTTTCCTCCGGGAGTTTGTCTGAGCCAGTCAATATGTGAGCACGTCACAGTTCACCAACTACCTTTGCGCCCGGGAATTCTTTTCTGAGTGCATCAAGGTATTCACCAGCTAATCCACGGTTACCATTTACCCGGAACATTCTAATGACCCGGAAGCCGTCAGGGCCGGTGTGAGTCACCCGGATGGTGTATGTTACAACGGTTACCGGGGATGGATACTGCCAGTCGATCGTATCATTACGGACATATACCTCTATAACAAACTCTGAGCCCGGTATACTGGTGATCAGGTCTATGTGACGATACACGGCATCCCGGTAGATGTTCAGACACTCTATGGCATGATCAATCTCCCGGATCTTATTCTCCAGTCTATCCAGCGTGTCAGTAGGCAGTTGGTCATACTCCAGATCAGCCGTCACTGATATAATTGACGCGTTCATCTGCCACTCACCTTGACCATTGCCCACATTGCGGCGATAGTAACGATGGCGGCGAACATGAAAAAGCATATCGCTTGCACATCACTCATATTTATTTGTAGTATTTTCACCCATATATTACTTTCTATTCCGGGAAATATGCTTGAATTTCTAATCCGGGTGATTTACTCCGGTTGTTTCAAATGTACTTAACATCAATTCCGGTGCAAAACCGGGCGATTTGTCTAGTATATAAACTCATCCGGGAAACGTTGCCTATGACTCCCGGTGATATGTGGTGATCGTATACCCGGTGTTAATATAAAGTGTTTACGAAAGACTTAAATACCCCGATCCTCCGGATAGAATTTGGGCCGGTAATCACGGGTACGGTGGAAGATCCTACCAGTCCAGCTAGAAGATCATGCCAGTTCAATACCAGTCCAGCTAAAAGATCCCTATCTGCCAGTGGTGGGAAAGGTTCGGTTTAACGGCGTCATTACCTATTCCATGCTTCGGTAGGTCACCAATTCGCCTAATCGGCTCAATATGGGCCCTAAACCGGTTGTACAAAGTTATTATATTTATTACTTCCTAAATATAAATCCAATACGGGTCGGTTTTACGAAAAGAGAGGTTCGGGTGAAATTACCCTAATATCCGCCTGATTATATCGGTAAGGACGGCAAAATAACTCAAGTCGGTCTCTATGGTAACATATACAGTGAGGTATTCTGCAACCCCTTCAATAGCGGTATAATACACCTGATGGACAATATATCCATTCTCCTTAAGGAGTCTGATCATCTTTGGGGTAACGAATTGCACACTGATATAATACGCATCAGCAAACCGGTGAATATTACTCACATACGGGATATGGTCAGATAGGATAGTATCCGGAGACAGTGGTTTACCATTTACTAATACAGGAGGCATGGTATCAATATGGGTGAATATATCATCATCCACTTCCACTCTTACATTATATCCGGTTGCTTCACAGTCTACGTCATGAATAGATGCATCGTCGAATGTTTCTAGTTCATCTAGAGTTACCTTATTGAATGTAACTACCTTTTCATCGATATATGAAATATACATTTAGTTCTCTCCTACTATGTTGATTATTTCGGTGTATGAGTGTTTGTTATGCATTTTAAATATGGCGGTTAGTGTCCCATCGATATATCGTTCTATGCATATAGGGGCTGCTATCTTTTCCATCTTGGTGATGAATGATATTGATGCTCTATATACGGTTACTTTGTCATAGTATGCTACCCATTGATCAGGCATCTTTTCTATACTACTTACATAGGGATCTCCTCCTTTGATATACTCTATGTCTTTTGCCAGATCTATTATGGATTCTTCTGATAACTTGACATAGGCTACGGTATACTCATCAGATCCTTTTATGGATAAGATGGTATATTCTCTTTCGAGTAATCCTAACTCTTCTTTTGTTACTCTTGACTGTGTTATCTGGTAATGGTTTTTCCCAAATGTTTCTACTTTGATTATCATTGGGTTTCTCTCCTATAATCTTTGTTTGATGATCTCGATGTAGTCCGGGTTCTGTTCAATACCGACTGAGTTCATCCCTAGTCGCTCAGCTGCTACTAATGTACTACCCGACCCTGCAAATGGATCCAGTATCAGGTTTACCTCTGGCTGCTTGACTATGGTTAATAGGTATTCCATTAATGCAGTTGACTTTACGGTTGGATGGTTGTTACCAGTTCCTCTGTCTTTCGGTGATGCTTTTGCACAATAGATGAATGGGTTATATTCAAGGTTCTTGAAGTATCTTGCTGCTGTCCCGGAATCATTATGATGCTTACCGGTTCTCATCTGATCATACCCGCTATCCTTATCAGTGAATACAGACCGGTTACATGATTTGGGTACATCTTTATCAGCCCAACCGGATTTCTTTATCCCGGATTGATCTCCCATTAGTTTAATCGGACAGTCATCTGCACATTCCCACACTTCAACGGTTTCAGTACCATCACCGTTCCCATGTGCTTGAAACTCTTTCCTTACATACAGTTCCCCGTATACATTGATATTCGGATCAGATGGTTCATTGCCTGATATGGATCCGTTTGACTTAACTTGTCTCTCTCCTATCTTCTTGCAACCGGGAGAATGAGACAGGATGAGGTTAGCCGGGTATCTACCTTGATGAGAATTAGATCCTTTCTCTATTGCGGGTATTCCATTACCTCCGCCATATTTCCTATCATCATGGTTAATACCTCCGCCATGACTGCATATTGTTTCATTACCTACCCGGGTTTCATCAATGTTCAACGCTCCACACCCATGAGTGATGCAGTTATTTACATAGGTTCCGTCTATGGGCTTCTGTGCTAGCCACCAGAACTCACAGGCCGGCTTCAATGTGGTTTTATACCCATCCCATAGTTTTGCTTCATCTGATGCAGGGGCAGTGACTGATTTTGAACTTGTATCAAATAAATCTCCAGATTGTTTTCCAGACCATGTATTATAATTCCTTGGATTACCATCAGGTCTAACATAAGACCCAACTACTTCTCTTTCTTTCCCTAATTTCTTATCTATGACTTTGCCAATATCCTGCCCTTTCGGGAATCCGGATCCAAAGATATGCGTTACTGTATCTCTGATATCCCACCCGGCTAACTCGATGGCTTGACCGGTCCAATGAGATGTTCTGGGTAATGACCAGCATAGGAGGTATCCACCGGGTTTGGTTACTCGTAAACATTCAGTCATTACTTCTGACATCCAGTCTACCCATTGGTTCATGCCGCCTTTATGGTGATCCCAATCCTTATTCATAAAAGAGATTCCTGCCGGAGGATCGGTTACTACGGCAGTGAAATGGTTATCCGGGTATTGATTCAGGATGTCTATATTATTTCCTTGATGGAGCGTATACATTACTTATTTCGTATATAATACCCATCATAAATATATTGTGTTTCTCTCCTATACCTGTTCAATGGAATTGATTCCAGACATCATTGTTAATTCCACGATCTCTTTTGTTAATGCATTCGGGGCACTGGCCTTCATATTATCCTTTATTTCCCTCAGTAGTAATAACACATCGTTTTTCCTGATATACCGTTCCCCTTTGTGATCTAAGTATCTTACGCTAGTCATCTTTCATCAACTCCTGTATCTGTTCGATGGTTGCACTGTAAGGCTGATCACTACTTAACCGGATAGTAGCTGACAGATGGTATTGAACCTCAAACTTATTGACATAACATATTGACCATATTTCTGATATTGCATGCAGTCGTTCAAGGAGGGTATGATTCACGTGCTCTATGACCACTTCATCATATGGGTTACCGGTCAATACTTTTGATTGAATAGAGGTTATCATCGGGTTGCATCTTTTAATAAGCATGCTATTAAACCGGGCACTCTCATATGCAAGATACATGTCTTTCGCAATGCAATATACCGGTACTTCTGTTATCAACAGGTAAGATACGGTATACTTGTCATAGTAATTACATCTTATCGAGATGATGGAGTAGTTCTTCTCTAACTCTTTTAATACGAGCATGTTTACATCGGAGTCAGTGACGATGTAATTGTTTTCAGCAACACGTTCAATACTTAATCTCATTGTGTTTCTCTCCTTAAGGTTCTGGATATGATGTCGTAGTAGGATTCATCCGGGGTAACCTCTTTTGATACTGTGACACAAGATTGATTTTCCCGGTTCCAAATCACCTTATATACCAAATACCCATCATCCATCAGCCTACGTACATGGTTCACGTCAGCACCAATAATATCAATCTTCCATCTGTCAGCAACCATTTCAATGCTTTTAATATGCGGGTTATCTACCTTATTAAAATTCATTGATTGGTAAAGATCAAGAAACGACGCTTTCACCAACGCTCTTACTGTGAACCAATTTGGCTCATTTTCCGGGGTAACTGATGATACATTCGGTATATCCTTCAATTCATCTAATGTCACATTACTGTATTCTATCCTATTATCCCCATTTTTGTAAGGGATAATCCACTGGATATACATTATTTCACCTGTGATAGGATATCTTTCATGAATGATGCATGCGACTTCGCTACCCCTCTGACGGTTATTGTCAGATACCGGATCCCATCTACACCGGGAGAATACCCCAATGCACATATATCATACTTCTGGATATCCTGTAAGATCATAATCCCTGCATGGTGGATTCCGGTGATGACTGCCTTATAGACTGCTCCTCCGACATGAGTTACTTCTACTATCTCCGGATTGTTTGCAAACTTCCCTGCCATGGCTATCCCGGAATGAGTGACTGCATAGGGCATTTGAATTAACATGGTTATGATATCAGTCTCATCAGGCATCACTACATGCAGGTCATACTTCCCTTGATTCTGTATGTCCCGGGTGATGGATACTACCTTTACATTGGCTACCTCAGATACTTCAATATCCTCAATGGTTGCAAGGGCATAGGTAACCTCAAGGCCGGATAATTTCTTAGTTACGGTATACGGATACATCACAGTAATTTATTGGTAGTAAGTTGGTTATAATGGTTTTCTCTCCTAGTTTATGTAGGATGACGTCCTATCTAAGTGCATGGACATATCCCAGATGAGTAAACAAGAATTCTTGGATTACTTAAATGATGTATTTGAACATGGAGAACATTCATGGAATGGGCCGGTTCGCTCCTCTATTGTGTTCGGGAAAGGGGTGGCTGTTGAACAACAGTTTAGTATGAATACCGGAGAGGAGTCCGGAGATATATGGGTATTCACAAACCGGAATGCCCTGCATCAGGTCGACCAGTTTGATACGATGCCGTTCTTCTCATTGAAAGGAGGGGATGCTGTACGGGTAGCTGCATTCAACATATCGGTAATATATGATACGCATAATGGATGTGACCGGATACTGAACTTTCAATGGTTAGTGGATCTCCATGTCCAGAAGATAGCCACTCACCTAATTGACTGCACGATACTCAGTAAGGAATCACCGGATGATCTTATTCAGACTATCAAAACTCACTACAGCGACATCGTTATACAGGTATAACTCCTATAGGATACTATGGCAATGGTACTGATTGAGCAAAAAGGTGAACTGGTCCGGGTGGAAATCGATGAAGCGAAGTTCATTGATAATGAGATCATCCCGGCACTCAATGCATTCCGGGCAAATTATGGGGATGCAGACATGAGCCTCTGTCTTATCGGGCTTGACGTGGTGAATAAGTATACCAACCACAAGGTGCCACCACGCTATGCATCAATGCTGAACAATGTCATCAATATCGATTGCACCACGGTGGTATCGTCTCTCTTCACCGGGGTACAGTTCTTCGATATGTACTAACTCTTTTTTGAAAAATAGAATTTTATCGAGCACCGGTAATGTATTCCATACCGGTTGCCAGACATGCTCCGACAATAAGGACTATTGTTGCAAGTCCAGCGATAGGTAATATGAACAGGATGATCTCAATCCAGTCAAAACCTACCGCTACATGATAGAGGAAATTCCCAAACCTGACCACCATGGCAAATATGACGATGACCATGAACGTGATATCCAGTTTGGTTAACTGATGTCTACGGATTCTTCCGGCAGTATTTATCACCGCTGCGTATATCAGAATTGCCAATGTGATGAATACGATTGTTGGGTTTTGGAAGGTGGTATATGTCTGCGATATCATATATGCTATCGACTCAAGACTGGTGTATCCGACCAGACATCCTACGATAAGTGATATTACCGTAATCATTGCACCGAACAATAACCATACAATTCCAATGTAAACGCCATTTTTCATGTTTCTCTCCTAAAATGTTTGAACTCTTCTACCAGTGCATCAAATGCATGTTCGATTTCATGCAACTGATCATATATTGCGTCAGCACGCTGTTTATACTTTTCATTGAATACCTTCATACAGTTCTGGCATATCAATTCCGGGTATACGGATCTGATATTCAGATACCCAATGAAGTCTTCACAACAGACATGCCGGTTACAGATAGGGCACTGAGGTATTCCCCGGACTGATTCTTTCCCACATGTATCGCAGACATAAATGGTATAGGAGGTGTCAGATCTCTTCGTGGACTTCCGGATCATCTTCCATCTCGATAAGTAGCAGGTAAAGTAGCACTTCAAGGGGAAACAGCATTGATACCCCGGGTGGATGATAGGACTCCTTTGATATAATTCCGACATACGGACATGGTGACGATATCCCCTTTCTGATACCGATCCATCACCCCCTGTTGATCGAATATCGGGAGTGAATACATGGTATCATTGATGAGCATCCACCACTGGTACCCATCTCCTCCATCAAACCACTTATACCCTTGCACTTCACCGGTGATGGTATGAGTCTGCATCGTGTCAATAACAAAACCGGCAACACCTAACCCGATGATGAAGGCGATGATGATAACCGCTTCACCCAGATCATTATTTGTCATTTTTTCTCCGGAGGAATATCTGCTGCTGTTCATAGATATTCAGCAATCCAACCCCGTGTAAAATGAACTCTATTCTCGTAAGACTGGGTTCCATTACTCCGACATTGTATGCAATCGGGGCGATATTAGATATTTCAGTAAAAGAGCGGGTATCTGATTGGAGGTCATCAGATGCATCAAACACCGATTCCAGTAATTCGGCTATTTCAATCAATGCGTCCTTTGCATCTTTATTGGATAACTTAGATAACAATACCTTTTTAAAGTCAGCATGCATGAAGCATTGTTTTCTATTACGTACTAATTAAGGTTTCGGTAGTTGTTTATACAATGCAGTGAGAGCCATCCATTCTTTCCCACATTTAGTACAGGTGAAATAGGTACAGGTATTATTCCATGAGACACCCGATGGTTCACCGGAATGATGGGTTTCACAGTAAGGACATATGACGTTTCTCTCCTGAGGGCCAAGCCATGCCGTAAGATCCCCGGTATATTCCCGAGCGACTATCTTCGGTATCCAATAGGGCTGCCACTTAATTCCCCAGTCGTGTAGGATCTCATTCAGATGTACCATACCATAGGCCCGATCAATGATATTGTAATAGGTGATGACGGTATCTTTCGCTGCCCGGGTATCTGATGTCCATCCCATAAATATACTATGCAGCATATTGTAAAAGGATCTGACTGGCATATTGAACGTGCTCACTCTCCCGGATATCCCGATGCCGGCCGTATGGGTTATCGCATATGCAAACGCCTTATCCTTATTTCGGAAAAAGAGGGATGTGTTTGCATCAATCCGAAGTTCCCAGTATCGCATCCGGTATGCTCGAAATCTACTCATGGGATATAATCCAGTCAACAAACTTCATCAGCTTATCACCGATGAACTCATTTACCGTTTCTACGATCGATACAATGAGGATGGGGATTGCCACAATAATAACGACAATCATCTTCAGGATGAACATGACCCATGATCGGATTATGGCAAGGGAAGAGATCTTCAACTCTCCGGAGATATATGCAGCATATGCAATAAACGCCACCTGATCCATATATTCAAGGAGAGCGGTATCATCATTCCCTCCCCGGACGGAATTCGCTTTCCTTATCACCTCATCGATCTCTGCCCGGACTTTCTTTGATGAGCACCGCTTTTCCATATCCCGGAACATCCATCTGATTTTGATGAACATGAGGAATGATGGAAACGCTATCTGCCATTGACGTTTCCTTACAGATCGTCTGAACTCTTTTTGATCCATTTACTCTCCTAAGAACGGTAACTTCTTGCACGTGAACCCGGCTGCATGGATATGTCCACCACCACCGTATTTCTTTGCGATGCTACTCACCCACACATTATCAGTAGAGTATAAGCTCACCACCCATACCCGCTGTTCGATGTTGTAGTAGAATGGCATCAGGATTTGGCAGGTACCCGGTGGAATACAGGTGAACCATTCACTGTTGGTCTTTGGCATATTCACTGCGTAACAGAGATACCCTTCCCATTCGATAATAGTTCCAATACTATTACATACCGAACAGGCATATCCAGACCGGAAGATAATCATATTCTTCCCCGCCTCTACCATCTCATCAATCCCATTGTCGCACATACCCTGCCATATATGATCATGTGGTTCATTTGGCATCGACTCAAGGGCGGTGATGAACTGGTTAATCTCATTCGCATCTGCCCGGTTATCCCACTGGAACACGTCCCATAAATGGATGTATTGAGTGAACTTCGGTGCTAATGGTACACACCCGGCAGGATCCTTTATCATCTGCTCATGCCAGCCATTGATCCACGCCCATGTGAGCATACAACCGGAGAGACCCGTATGCCTTACGCCGTCAATGGACCTATCATAATCCTTATAGGCTTCGATAGATGTCATATGGTGATCGATCCATACCACACGGTTCTTATCCTGTAGTTTCCGCATAAGGTCTACCGGTATGCTGAAATCAACAATGTAGATATCTTCCCCTTCCCATCCGGACACGATCGGTTCTATCGGTTGATCGTAGTTCACCTTGATAAAATCAGTATTTCTCCATACCGGAGTAAGCAATCCCCGTTTTATCAGCATTTTTGATATCCAGAATGCTGCGCATTTGCCATCAGCATCATGATGATATAAACACTTCATTACTACAAACTTATCGCAAAAAGAGATAAAGGTTATGGTTGCTTCTCACCGGGAACATACAGGGTACATAGTCGCTGAAATCCTGCCATGATAATACAGGGTCGTTTCAGCTCATAACAGATAACTCCGGAATCATGGACACATTGCCTCGTATCCCGGAACTTGTCACACTCCTCTACCGGACCGGTGTTCACCATATCGATTCTCCCGCAATGATATAGGGGTAAATGTCCTTCCGGGGCGATGTTTTTACCTGATTGACAATATACGCATAAATTCAGCACAGATCATTCCTCCATATCTGTCTCCGCATCTTGGATAAATCCCAGATGTATAACGACTCAACTAACTCTTCATTGTATCCCCGGGTAATTAATAGTTCCGGGCCGAATGACAGATCCTGATATTTTTGGATATGGTCGCAGGCTTTCTGAATATCACCGAGAATATCATCAGGAGTCTTCCAGTCTGACATGGTTGGCACATCATAGGTACCCGGAGGGAAATAGGGGGTAATGTTTACAGATAACGATTTACCCGTTTCCATGACATGTTTACATGCTTCCAAGAATGCATCCATATTTATACTGCCGCTAACGCTCTCACTGAGTATTCGAGGAATTCCCGTTCGATCTTCTTTACCACGGTTACCACGTCCACACACTCAAACAGTTCCGGTGGTTTCAGATCAGATACACATAAATCAGCGGATATGTCAACATGGGTAGTTAACCGCAGGGAGAATGTCCATGTGATTACGGATTTCCCATCCGATATCTCCGTCAGTCGCTTCTCACACTTGACGAAGTCTTTGACTGCACAGTTCCCTAACCGTTCATACGCGGTAGGAAAATAGTGATGTAACAGGTTTCTCTCCTGCAATATTTTAATCGTCATGAGTATCCACATAGACAAAGTCAGGGCAGGTGAGCGTGCAGGTCTTTCGTTTGCAGTATGCCAGTCTCCGGCAACATACAGAGTGGTACAGGATTTCTCGCATTGTAGGTTTCTCATTCAGATCCATTTGGCACCTTCAATATATGATCCATCTGTAGTTGTTTATGCAAGGTCTTATATTCTTTTACAAAGGTGGCAACCGCATCCTTGATACGGTGAAATATATCACCGGTTAAGAATAACTTCTCCTGTAGAATATCATATTCAGAGATCTCCATAATGATGATTACCGGTTCATCTCCCCGACGGGCATACAAGGTCGTCACGGTAGGATCTATTCCGTTCCCAAATACCACATTTACATGGAACGTATACCCGGTGCATTGCATCTGACGCTCTATCCATGTCCAAAAGGTATATGCGGTAATGCTCTCTGCAATATGGAAATCTTTTGCATTTCTCACTGCATCCGTATTATACTTACTGAATTCAGCATGAGATATCATATCTATGGTATCTTCATATTTCCCGGTGGAACGGTTCATCAGGGTATGGATCTTTACCGGGTATCGGTCAATTGACCCCATATACAGGATATTCCAGTAAATCATAGTTTTCCTCCCATTTCCAGATAGATATCCAGTTGAGACCGGTTCTCTATCTCACTCAGCGAGGTGAGCAACTGACTGAGTCGCCGTACATAATCCGTACATTCTCGTTTTGCAAATACCACCTGATCCTTCAGGACCGGATGTTCATACAAATACCCGTATGCCGCTCGGGGATGCGGTAATAATACCCACCCATGTCGCTCCATGTAATCAATGATGTTTCTCTCCTCGATTGCACCCAGTGCATCAGAGTCATTGATGGTAGCCCAAATCATTACCTATAAATTTGTAGTCAACCTATAGAAATACGATGGATCAATTTGAACGGGAATTCCATAAAATCATGGAGATGTGTGGTGACGCTGACCGATGCGACGCGTTTGTATTCTTCTACGACCATAATAACATGACCTATCAGGAGATCATGGAATCAACAGGGTTGACACTCGATGAGTTGAAAAAGAAGAAGAAGTTATGTATCGGAGTTGGTAACATCACAACCCCGAAGTTCTGGGAGACGATGGATGATATCTACCTGAGAATCGAAGTGTATGAGTTTGCATACCGAACACTTATCGGAGCACTTGACGGTTTTTATTATCAAGAACGAATATATGATCCACCCGTTTAGCAAGGTTTATTTAGGTCTCTCTCCTATTATGTATCCATGCTTACCATTACCGTAAGCCCGGACCAGTATGAGGGTTCGGACTGTATCAGTATAGACGTGAAAATCACGACAACCTGCAAACAGCGGTTTAAACTGGTGGTGAAAATCATCAATGATCTGTTTGGTACGTCGTTTAGTGATAAAACCAGTACCGACCTCGATGCGTCAAATGTCGATGAGCATATCATTCATGAGGATACACATATCAGTATTCGCCGGGAATGTACCAAATTATCATTGTTTGCCGCTGAAATCATGGTGAAATGCCCATGTCTCAAACCTGACGTTCCTGCTACCGCGTTCATAGCATGGTGTGCAACGAATTATCTGGAGATGGGAAAGCGATGAATCAGTATGAACGATCATTACTTGACAAATATCTGGAATACCGCCGGTGTCTTGACTGTCGGGAGAATATGCGGTTTCACGTAGGGAAACGCATGACATTAAACGGGTTACTTGCCCATACCGGAGTTACGATGTTCAATGACTGGGTGATCCGGCTTGAGAAAGTTTCCCGGTTTGGAGAGGATAGGTTACTTACTGAACATCTATGGATCATCGTTCCGGATAATCTCTGGCATTACGTATCAAAACTCCCGTTATGGGAAGATATCAGGTTAAACGGGGAGATTACCGAATACCGGGAAGGAAAGTATGGGGTGAAGAATGTAAGTTATATTACTGCTGATCCTTCCATTGCTCATGCTGAAGAAAGGTGCTCATCAGCTTACTCATATCCAGTTTCTCCAGAATCAAATTCATGGCATATGCAAACTGGAGAGAATCCCGACCAAATTTATTCATAGCACCCATCGCATACTCTTTTCTCGGTTTTTCCTTATTTTCAAGATGGTATGCTTCTGCTTCACTGCACACTGTGTTCCACTTCGTTCTTACCATTTCTGATACGGAAGTAATCTGTGACATTGCAGCCGGATCCCTGCTGAACAGTTCCATCATATCATCAAGCCCGTCGTGTAAGGTGAGATAAGCAATATTTTTCTCTGATAAGGTATCTTTCAGCCGATGGAGAGAACGATATCGATCGGTCTTCATCTTTACCAGATCACCATTTGATAAGGTAATGACAAACCCTTCCCTATCGATGTTATTGTAAACATCGCAGAACTTACCGATCTCATCTAATGACTGCATATCAGGGTATTGAATAGGACGAGGGAAATGATCTCCTTCATATTCAAACAATTCCCCGGTATGCATATCCCGATACCCGATGCAGGTGAAGTCTGTTGTCTGATACGGAACGACGATCTGATTCATCGGGGATGTGTATTCAACCATGAGTGTCATACCCCCCTCGATATACTGGGTCAGATAATCCGGGTCAGAGATGTTGTTATTCATTACTACCTGAGCCATTAGGGAGTAGGTAGTCATCTTTGTCTTGGCCTTGATATCTCCATCAACCTGATAATAGTATACCAGTGAACCGTCAAGCTTATCATTCACCCGGGATATTCGTAACTTTTTCAGGTCAGATGGATCCGTTAATGGATTCTCTCCATAGTTAAAGAACTTCCAGAATGGTAGTGCCAGTAACTCTTCAGTATCTTCCCGGAACGTGATACCCCGCATATTACGAGCGAACGGAGTGGAAGTAAAGTCACCATAAGAAGCCAGTCGGTAATTGAACGATGCTATGGGCACCTCACCCACTATCTCTGTTTTATGCACAAAAGCCGGGTTGGATTCTACCAGATCCCTGCATTCTCCATAGGTAGGAATCCGGGTATATGGAACATTCATCCGACATTCACCTGTATATATTTCTCTACCAGCATTGATGGAACTACTACCATCTGTTTGATTTTATCACAGGTCAGGAGATCCGGATCTATCGGAGACCAATGATACGGCATAGATTCAGATATCTTCGTTCCCCCGCACCCAATATTACCCCAGTGTGCCGTAAATGGATACCTATCTCGGGGTTTATAGGCATTTGCACAAGTTACACACTTCACATCCCCTTCAATGACCAACAGCACGGTATCTGATATGGTCATTATACCATTCACCCGGTATTGCATCCCATACGTCAAACCGGGAATGCCTTTCACTACCGGAGTGACTATATTTCCTACCTTAATTGGTTCAGATTGAGCCAACTCTTTTATCTTATCGATATAATCCTGTATTTCCATAATATTCCTGAAAAAAGAGGGATTATGAGTCTGATTTCATATGATTGACGAGAGCCTGAAAAAACCTACCAATCTCGTCATTAGAGCCATTCTCTTCTTCACTGGGATTTTTCAGGGAGAACCGGCGGGTTCCGTCCTCGTCCTGTGTCACATATACCCGGATAAACCGCCGCTGAATTTCATCTGGTTCTGATTTACTGGCATCCTGTTCAAGACAGTATCCGGCGATGGTAGATGCTACCTGCTGGAGATGTTCGGCGATCGCAAGAGCCTGATCGGCATTAACCTTCCCATTCTGTACAACATGCCACGTACGAGCAGATGCATACAGGGTCCGAATCAACTCTTGCATATTCTGCTCGAATGTATCAACGTCTGGACATGATTCGATATCACCAATCTCTACCGGTTTCCCGGTAAACCAGCAGAACATTACGTCTTTATACGGCCCACCTGTCCACGTTGCCCGGTGTCCACACGATTTACAGTCCATTATAGTGTATCTCTATTGGAACCATATCAATGTTTCCGTCTGGATTCGTGATAACAGTCTGAATTATGGTATTCCTGCAATCGATCTTTTGGCGGGACTTCGAATACACATCCACACCCTTTACAGGTTTTTTGGATCAGGGTATGAGATCGCTTCCACAATTCTTCGCATTTCCGGGTGCAGAAATCTTTGGATTTTCGATAGGAGAAGGGTATCGGTTTCCCACATTGGTTACAATCACCCATTCCGGGCACCTGAGTTCACCACATGGCCGCCAAACATCTGCACCGTATACTCAATCACTGATGGCATATTGGAGTCGTCATCGGCCCATATGTCTAAGAATATCATATCGGCGTCAGTGATGAAATATATCGTCACCACTGACGGCACGGTAACAACATGGTATCCATCGGTATGATCAACCACCGGATCTTCGACCGGAGGGGATTTCAATACATCATTCAGTAAAGTGCGGGTGTATTGATGGATAGTTGCCGGATCAGTAACCAGATCATGTCTGCATCCGGATATATCGATAATATAATGCATGAACTAATCGTTTCATGCAACACTATATAAAAACGGGTTAGGAGAATCCACCGATATATACTACGGAATCGGCTGTATCTTTTGTCTCCTGAGACATATCAATGTCTCTCATCTGATAGGTGAAGTACATCAGCCTATCACGGAGTATCGCATACAGGGTATTGGTGGTGAGTGGTTGATAGATATCACTGGTAGGTTCTCCATAATATGCCACATAGTCATCATCCCGAAATATCTTGATACCAGCAACACAGGGAATGGATATCGTAATACCGCGGTATACCAACGTTGGCGTATCAGAAAGAATTCCGTTTACCACTTCTGTCT
>Ga0208665_10000011_pt1 | contig 55470 bp, 49 predicted proteins | sample Methanogen_OWC_FD_187365 | JGI IMG/M metagenome (GOLD analysis project Ga0208665, IMG submission 187365) | Enriched soil microbial communities from Old Woman Creek wetland in Ohio, USA - Methanogen_OWC (SPAdes) (version 2) | ecosystem: Environmental > Terrestrial > Soil > Wetlands | place: USA...
AAGAATCCATTTTGTAATCATCTATATTACTAAAACAACAATATTCTTTTATATCTATATTCTTTTTATATAATTTTTCTATTTCTTCATGGAAATAATTACTTATTCCATCAAAAAAAAACAACCAAACAAGAGATGTAAAACAAAAAACTCCTAAGACAACAACTAAAAACATTAAGAACTTAAACACTAATAGTTCCATTTTATTATTTTCCTTTACTAAAAATGTATTATTACTTCGCCATTTACATTATAATCAACATGTTTTATTTCTAGATTAAAATTGTTAGAAAAATATTTTACAATTACATAACAAAGCGTTTCATAAGGATGATAGGCTGGAATATTTCCAATGTTTAAAAAAACACTTCTATTTCCTAAATCATTTTCTAATATCAAAAGCAACAATATATCTTTATTTATATGTTTTATTTTATCATAAACAATTCTGGTTGTTTTAAATAAACTCTCATATTCTTCTCTTGCATTATATTCTGATACCAAATCAAAATTGCAATATTCTTTTATATCTATATTGTTTTTATATAATCGTTTGAGTTTAAAATTATCATAAAGATCAATAATTTTAAACGTAAAAACAAACAAAATTAAAACAATACCAAAGTATTTTATTAATAATTCCATTTGCTTACTCCTTTTTGTTTTATTATAACACATTTTTGAAAATAAGTAAAGGAAAAACCACGTTATTAATAACGTGGTTTTGCTTTTTTATTTACAACCATTAATCATTCAAAAATATTTATTATAAAAATTTCAATTTTTATCTGCAATTTATTTTCATTTATACTTTATCCCAAAACACTTTAGCATCTTCATCATTAGCAGGTTCACCAAAAAACCGAAAAGAATAAGCAACACGCATATTTTCTTCTATATACATTGTCCCACCATTTTTATCTAAAAAATCACGATATTGTTTTTCACATCTTAATAACGGTCTTTTTTTTCTACTAGTGCTAGTTTCTTTCCATTGTGAATTGTTCAAACAATGACTAGCTATTTTTGGATGCACACTCCTTAAATACAACCTAGCATCTTTATTGTTTAATATCAAACTTCCTAAATGATTAAGTATTTTTTTACCAATACCTAAACCTTGATAATCTGGCAGAACAACCAATCTTGTAACACGCCAACCATTTTTATAATCTCTATTTGGAGATGATAAAATCGCAATAAACCCTACAGGGACATTATTTAAAGTGGCAATAAAACATTTAGATGATTTATTAATAGATGATGTTAAATAATGATGGTGTTTGAACAAATCCCACGCTTCATATTTACATCGAAACAATTGTAATTCAATCCTTGGTTGTCGAAGACAACCTCTTGGATAATCTGTTTTATGCGTATCAGTATTATAAATCCAATCAGGATTAATCCAATCCAAAACATCATAATGACAAGTTGATAAAATTATTTGTTTATTACTTTGACGAATATACCTTTGCAACGAAACACTAGTTGCTTTTGCAACATCTCTATTTACCACACTTGTAAATTCATCTATATAAATAATACCATCTTGTGTATCAGCAATACTTCTTGCAATATCTGCTCTAAATTTTTCACCTGTACTTAAACAATGATATGGTCTAAACCAAACAGGAACTGATGATAATCCTACTGAACATAAAAGATTAGTTGCTTCTTCAGGAGATAAAGATTTGAAATTGCTAATAACAGACAATTTATCATCCCATTCTATATTTTTTATTCCTCCTGATAAATGATCAATTATTGTTGATTTTCCACTACCGGATGACCCAACAATAACACCTATTTTCCAATGTTCATTTGGAATTTTTAAATCATTTTTTATTTCCACTACTGAATTATCTATTTTTGGTATATCAAATAATTTTATCGCAGTATCTGTATATTCATCATGAATAATTGGTGTTTTTAAAACAATCATTAAATATATCCTTTCTATATTTTAATACAGGTGATACTTTGAATTTTGTTGGTTTTATAACAGGAATATCTACATCAATTTGTAGATTATGACCTTTACGTTATTTTGTTTTTATAATTACTTGTGAAATTCTTTAATAAACAATCCTTCAAGCTTATTTTTCCAAGAAATAGGATTGTTTTTAACATCTGTTTCTTCTTTTGATTGTGCAACTTCTACTTGATTTTCCAACACTGGAAAACCTGATGTTTTTTTACAACACAGCGGTCTTGGTGTTTCTTTTGATAAATCTTCATTATTCACAACCTCTTCACAACGATGCAAAAGGAAATAAATATCTTTTTCCATAATCTCTTTTCTTTCTTTCAATTTACTTATTTTATCATCAAAGTTTTTTGTTTCAATTGCCATTCTTTCTTGCGCTAATTTTAATTCTTTATTAACATCATAAAATGTTGCTTTATGATAAATTAATGCCAAATGAGGTCTATCATCATCATTTAAATTACAACTTTCCTTAATCAATGAATCTAAATCGCCCAACACATCATTATAATCAAATTCTCTAATTCCTTTATCTTCTATATTTAATGATTTTATTCTTTCTTCTATTAATGGTTTTATTTCTTCAAGGCTTCTTATTTCATCAACAACTTGTTTCTTAAAATAACTAAAACTATTTTCCAATTTTTCAATCTCTTGAAATACACTTAATAATTCCAATTGTTTTTCTGTGATTTTTTGTTCCACTTTTTTCTCCTTTTTATATCAATTAATTTTCCACCTGTTTTATTATAAAAAAAACACCAGTTTTTTTACTGGTGTTTTTGTCTATTTTGTATTTTATTTACCGTTTAATTCATCTTTGAAAAGTTTAGATGCTTTGAATTTTACACCAATCGTTTCAGGAATATCAATTTCTTTACCAGTTTGTGGATTGCGGCCTTTACGAGCTTCACGGGTTTTTGATTCAAAACTACCAAACCCTTTATGATTATAAGTATCTTTGTTTTTTACTACTTCTTTAATGGTTTCAAAACCGCAATTCAAAACTGCTTCTACATCTTTTTGTGTGTGGTTGGTTTTCCCCGCTACGATTTTTACTAATTCTGCTTTTGTCATGTTTTTTGTTTCCCCTTTGTTTTTTATTTTTATTTTAAATAAACATTTTTATTATGTTTCATTATAATTATTTCAAAAATAGTTTTTTTATATTATATGAAAAATAAATGTGGAGCTGGATATCAGATTCAAACTGATGTGTACTTTCGTATCCGGTTTACAAAACCGGCGCAATCGATCACTATGCGAATCCAGCTTTATTTTACTAGACGCATTAATTTTTTAAAATAAAAATTTTTGATTTGCTGTTAGCGTCTACTATTTTATTATACTATATCTATTTTTAAAAATCAACACTATAACTTCAATAATTTTAAAAAAGTTTCTTCTGAAATCACTTTAGCACCATATTGTTCTGCTTTATTAATTTTAGTTTCCACGGCTCCATTTCCAATTACTAAATAATTTAATCCTTTTTTAATAGAACTAATTTGACCACCATTTTCTTCCACTAAACTTTCAAAATACGATCTTGGTTTCGTTAAAGCACCAGTAAATGCAAAGGTTTCTGCATTTAATATATTAATAGTATTGTTTTTGCTGTTTATAACAGTTCCTATACCAATTTTTAATAATTTTTCAATAATTTGCTGATTATTTACTATCCACTCTTTAATGTTTTTTTCTGTTACTTCACCAATATCATCAATTTGTGTTAAATCATCATAAACAGCATTTTGAAACTCACTTAAAGTAGGATATTTAATAGCTAGATTTTTAGCCATTTGAACGCCAATACCCTTAATAGTAAGGCCACTTAATACTTTATCAAATGATTGTTGTTTTGAATTTTGAATATTTGTCACAATATTTGTAGCAGATTTTCTTCCTAATCTTTCGACTGTTTCTAACTGTTCGATAGTTAATGAAAAAATATCTGTCATATCTTTTATTAACCCTATTTCATAAACTTTTTCAATTGTATTGATAGCAAAATCTTCTATCTCCATAGCTTTAACAAAATTGCATATTTTTAAAACAACCAAACCTTCACAATCTAAATTTTCACATCTTAACATAGGATTATAAACCAATTTAGCATGACAAACCGGACAATATTCTGGTTCAATAATATCTATTTCATTTCCAGTTCGTAATTCTTCATAACATTTTAAAATTTTTGGTATTACATCCCCTTGTCTAGATACTAAAACCTTATCACCTATTTTTAGATTTAACCGTCTAATTTCATCATAATTATGCAAAGTAGGTTTAGTTACTATTGTACCACCTATTTCTACTGGTTCTAAAACTGACCTTGGTGTAATATTTCCTTTAGCACCTAAAAGATTTTCTACACCTAACAAAGTCGTAATAGCTTTCAAACTATCAAATTTAAATGCTGTTGCCCAATTAGGTTCTGTCACTTTAAATCCTAGTTGTTCTTGTTCTTTATAGTTGTCAACTTTAATAACAATTCCATCAATATCAAAATCTAATTCTTGTCTTTTATTATTTAATTCTTTAAACTTTTCATCAATAAATTTAATTTTTGTTTCATCAAAGTCAATATCGAAAGTAAAATCTAATAAACTTCTTACTGTAGTAAATCCTTGTTTAGCTAATTCATCCATATCTTCTGTATAATTGTTACTATATTGATTTTTTAATACAGTATATGCGGCAAAGTTTAAATACTGATTTAATTCTGTAGGTTTTTTTGAACGCGCCAATCCTGATGCCGCATTTCTTACATTTTGATATTTATTATTAGTTTTTTGTTGAATAATAGCAAAATTAGATTTAGGTAAATAAACTTCCCCACGCACTTCAAAAATATCTTGATCTTTAATTTGTTTTGGAATATCAGCTACCATTAATATGCTGGCAGTAATATCTTCGCCACTATCACCGCCACCACGGGTAACAGCTTTAGTTAATTTGCCATTATCATACCAAAGAGAAATAGCTAATCCATCAATCTTACATTCAAAAGTATATTTTTTATATCCTTGTACATATAATTTATTTATCCAACGTTTAAATTCTTCAAAATTCAAACATTTACCAAGTGAAAGCATTTTTGTTTTATGTAATACTTCTTCAAATGTATTTTCTAAACTTCCTAACCCTACCTTTTTAGTAGGACTATCAATATCATCAAACTCAGGATATTGAATTTCAAGTTGTTTAAGTTGGTTAAACAATTGATCGAATTCTTCATCAGAAATTTCTGGGTCATTATCAATAAAATATTTTTTATTATAATAATTAATCATATTTCTTAAATTTTTAATAGTATTTTTCATTATTTTTCCCCATTTCATTAAATTAGAAATCTTTTCTTAACATTGTTAGTAAAATTTATTACAAATTTTTAATTAATTAAAAATTTTAATTTCGCATTTATTATTTTATTAGCTACTGTTTTTAATCCTTGCTTATCTGAATAATTAACAGTTATTTTAAAAAAACCTTTACCCCAATTCTCTTTCAACCATTGATAGCCTTCTGGTGATTTTTGATATACTGTACCTAAACAAATAATGTATGGATAACCTATACCTGTTTTATTACAAAACCAATCTTCTATTTCTTCATCTTCAAAATAAGTACAAATATCTTTATCTAATTTGTTGAAATCTAAATATTTAAAAATATAATCATAATGTTTTTGAAAATAATATCTCTCAGTTATTCGTGAATAATGCCAATATGTTTTTTTCTATTACTTTTTAATTTTATCTTCATATGTCACCTGTTAGTAAACTTACATTAATCACTCTATTTATTATAGTTTTTAACTCTTGCTTATCTGGATAATAAACATATACTTTAAAAACACCTTTGCTCCAATTTTTTTTTAGATATTCATAACCTAAAGGTGATTCTTTACATATTTCCTCTAGCCAACGATTATCTATATATGTTTTTTCAAACCATTGCGCTATCACTTCATTATTAAAATGTGCATAACAATATTTATTTAATTTATTAAAATCTAAATATTTAAAAATATAATCATATTGTTCTTTAGTATAAGCATATTCATTAATAAAATAACGCCAATAGTTATCGTATCGTTTTTGTAAATCAATTTTCATCATTTACTCCTTATTAATTCTACATTGATAACTTTATTAACAATGGTTTTCAACTCTTGTTTATCAGAATAATAAATATTTATTTTAAAAACACCTTTGCCCCAATTTTCTTTTAGATATTCATAACCTAAAGGTGATTGATCATATATATCGTATAACCAATCATTGTTTATATATGCTTTTTCAAACCATTGTTCTATCACTTCATTATTAAAATGTGCATAACAATATTTATTTAATTTGTTAAAATCTAAATATTTAAAAATATAATCATATTCTTCTTTAGTATAAGCATATTCATTAATAAAATAACAACACCAACAGTTATCGTATCGTTTTCGTAAATTAATTTTCATTATTTACTCCTTATTAACTCTACATTAATTAGTTTATTGATTACTATTTTTAATTCTTGTTTATCTGTATACCGAACAACTGTTTTAAACTCACCTTTACCCCAATTGTTTTGTAACCATTTATATCCTAAAGGTGATATTTTATATATATCATTTAACCAAAGCAACCAAATATTTTCTATATATTTTCTCTTAAATAATTCTTTTATTTCTTCATTATTAAAATATATTATTTCATTTTTGTTTAATTTATCAAAACATAAATGTTTATATATGTAATCAAATTGTTTTTGGATATAACAAGATTCATTTGTATTATATAGCCAACAAACTGTATCCCATTTTTCTTTAACAATTTTAATTTTCATTATTTTAACTCTACATTGATAACTTTATTGATTACTGTTTTTAATTTTTGTTTATCCACATACCAAACAAATATTTTAAACTCACCTTTACCCCAATTTTGTTTTAACCATTCATACCCTTCTAGTGAATCATTATATATATCATTTAGCCAACGATTATCTATATATGTTTTTTTAAACCACCATTCTTTTGTTTTATTATCATTAAAAATTATATAATGATATTTATTTAATTTATCAAAATCTAAATACTTAAAAATATAATCAAATTGGTTTTGGGTATAACTATATTTTTTTGTATTATATAGCCAAAAAGCTGTATCCCATTTGTCTTTAACAATTTTAATTTTCATTATTTACTCCTTGTTAAAAAAATACTAATATAGCTATCTTATTCACCACTCTTAAGAGTGGTGAATAAGGTATTGATAGAAAATTAAAACGGTTTTCCAGAAACATAATAAGGCTTTTTATTTAAAACATCATAGCAACACAAATTACCACCATATACACATCCACAATCGATGCCGATTTTATCTTTATATACTTCATCATTCCAAATTCCACATGTTTTATCTTTATGTAAACGAAATGTAGGTGTATGACCAAAAACCACCACTTTATTATGATATGCCGCAGTTTCTATAAACACTTCACGTTCCCACAAAAACTCGTCTTCCCCATTATCTTCAAAAGATAAAGTAGAATTAACACCTGCATGAACAAAAATAAATTTATCATGCAAATAATACATTGGCAATTTTTTTGTCCAATGGTATAAATCAACTAACTCTTCTTTTTCCAATTCTACCAATTCTTCCATAGTAACATCTGTTTTATTGTTTTGCATATTAAATATATCAAACTCCGTAGCTTTACCACGAATAACTGCTTTAATACTAGATTCTAAAAACAATTCATGATTTCCTTTTAATACAACTACACTATTATATTGTTCTTTTAATGATTTAATATATTTTAATGTTTTTAAATTTTCATTACCACGATCAACATAATCCCCCATAAAAATCATACGATCATTTTTAGGGTCATATTTAACTTGTTCCAACAACTTTTGCAATTCATTAAAACATCCATGAATATCAGATATAGCCAAATAACGTTTATACATTTTTTTCTCCTTAAATTTTATTATTACCATTATAACATAAATTTATTTTTAAGTAAACAAAAAACAAGCATTACGCTTGTTTCTTAATTAATCTATTATTCACCTTAGTTGTTACTGTTTTACCTTGCTCAGTATCTTGATCTTTTAATGCATCAATAGAATGTTCAACACCATCATACAATTCACCAAGTACATTTAAATCAATAAAATCATCTACACTATAATTATCTAATAAACCACTAATGTCCATTTGTAATTTTAAATCTTCTTTTATTTCACTATCAATACTTAATGACTCAATATCATTTATCATTGTTTGATTTAAATTGTTGATTTTAGTTGTTATATCCATAGCTACATTTTTCAATGTATCTTCCGCAATTTTCATCTCTTTTTTATATTTTTCCAAATTAGAAATAAATTGTTCACTTGTCATAAAGCACCCCTATTTTAATAATTCTTTAACTGAATTTTCTAAATCATATAATGTTGAACATTTTAATACTTTTTTACAATTAACTTGATAATAATTTAAACAAGAATAATTATCAAACCAATCTTCTTTATTCTTTGGATTAAACCAATATATGCTTTTCACTTTATTTCTAATAGATGTAAGATATTCATTACCATGTTGTTTGCTTGTATTTTCAGCATCTCCGACAATAATTAGTGTGGTTTTTTTATCAAAAATTATTTCATCATTAAATTCTTTGAAAACATTTTCATAATCTGTACCATAACCCAATTGATAATTTAACTCCAAATTATTAATATCTTCAGTAATGTTTTTTATCTTATCAACAAATACATATAACAAAACATCATCAAATATTATACTAATTGAAAATAAAATTTTCAAAAAAAATTCTACATATTTTTTAACAGAACCAGAAATATCACACAATACAATTAGTTTTGATTTTGTCTTTTTGTTTTTTTGAAATTTTAATTCACTAAAGTTGTTATTTTTTAATGATTTCTGTATTGTTTTTTTTATATTTATATAACCTTTTTTACTAGAACATTTTCTTCTACTTTGCTTTACTACAATCTTTTTTGCCATTTGTTTTATTATTTCATTAACTTTTTTTACTTCTTCTAAAGTTAATTTTGATAAATCTTTATTATATAAATCTTCATCTAACAATAATTCTAATATGGCCTGTTGACCAAATGTTTGTATGTATTTTTTTTCTATTTCATGTTTTAATTTTTCTTTAAACTCATCCATTGTAACCATATCATTTGTTATATCAGAAATTTCTTTTGTTGTGATTTTACAACCAGAGATAGCCATATTACAATATTTTTCAACATCAAAAAAATCATCTGTGAAATTCAAACTATTTAAACATTGATTAATTAAATTATCAACATCTACTTCCGTTTCAAAACCTACATTGTTTATATTATCTTCTATGGTATATTCTGATATTCCTTCTTGATTAAAAAAATCATTTTCTAATAAATCTAATGGTATATCATCAGTTTGAATTTTATCTTTTTCTAATTCTATATCTATAAAAAATAAATCAAAAATCTTATTAAAAATAGGCAAATCTTTTTCTTCTTTAATTAAATTAGAACATAATATAGTTTTAAAACTGTTTTTTTCAACAATATTGATTAATTGCAACGACTTACAGCAATCGATTGTCTCTGATACAGATATTCTTACTTTGGCATCTCTTAACAATGAAACAAATTCTATTATTTTTTGATACATTATTTTCTCAAAGTAGGATAATATTATTTATCATTATTATCTGTTTTTTTACATAAATCTTTAAGTTTATCAACATAGTCCTTTATTAACAACTTCAAATAATAATAACATACAACTACATTCACTGGTTTAAAATCCATCATTGCACCATCCAATCATTTTTGTTAATATTTGTTCCATTTCTTCTTTTTCTAAATTAAGAATATTTTTATTGATATTTTTAATTTCTTTTTTTATGGTTAGTTTAAAATTGTTTATATCATATTGCATATTCATGTTTTTATTAGTAAATATAAAAAAACCATTATCTTTTTCAAATCCCATTTTGTTTAATAAATCATCTATAGAAAACTTTATATTAATTACCTCTGCATATAAATCAATAACATTCATACTGAAATGTTTTTGAATAATTGTTAATAATTCAATATCGTTTATTTCATCTATTTCCATAATGATTTTTTTTGGATATTCATCTGCAATATTAAGTAAAATAAAATCTATCTTACCACCATCAAATAAACAAAGATAACTTTTCCCTTCTTCATATTCTATTTTTATTTTGTCCTTACAGTCATTGATAAAATTAGAATATTTTTTATAACCATTAGCACTTTCTAATATCTTATAAAAACAAAACTTCTCTATTTTTGGAATCAATTTGCGTTCTATACCAAAATTAAAATACTGTTTTAGATTTACTAGGAAAATTAAAGGATGATTTTTAACCCTTTCGCAAAAAGTTTTAATATTATCATGAACAATAACGTTTTTAAAATTAATATTTAATATTGCTTTTTTATCAACCATTAAATCAACTGTCATCCATTCAGATAATTCTATTAAAGCTTTTAAATTTCCATTATTCGTATTAACATTTTGCACTTTATAATTAGATACGAATTTTAAAATATTATCAAAATCTAATATTTCTGTTTCAATCACCATATTATACAATGAATTAACAAATTTAACTTCACCATGAGTATCTGTTATAGTACAATTACATACACTTGATATTATTTTTTCTGCAACATTCAAACTAAAGCAATAACATAATAAATTTTCTTTTGAATAATCTATTTTAACTAACTTAGGAACAACCAATTCAGTTTCTGTAGCTTCACAATTTTCTATACCTAAAAATGGAGTAATTATTTCTGACTTATATGTATGATCTAAAAATTGAATTACTATTTTCATTTTTTCAACAGTTCTTGGATTTTGTTTTTTACTGTTTCTATATTTTGTTTATAAGTCATAAACTGTTTATAGTATTCTTGTTTTCCATTTTCCAGTGCAGTTTCATAAAATGTTATTTGTTCCTTTATTTCATATAAAGCAAATTTATATAAAATTATTTTTAATTCTTCTTTATCAAAATCATAATCATTCATTACTTCTTCATGATCGTGACTGAATTGTAATCCTCGTTGACACTCATAATCACTAAGTAATTTATTTAAATTATTTTCAATTTTTTGTTTTTTATCAAATAATATTTGTATTATTTCATAACGATAGCTAGTTAGTTTTGAATATTCATTAACAAAATTAGAAAATTCTTTCATTAATTCTTCATATCTTTGTTTTAAAAATTCCAATCTTGATCATCCTTTAATATATTACTTAAATCTTTTAATCTTGTATTTTGATTAGATTTTATGTCAAAACAAACATTGTTTTTCGGTAAATTGTTCAAAAACTTCTGTACTTTATTATAACAAAAATCTAAATCGTTTTTATGTTTTAAAAGCAAATTTAAAGTATTTTTTACCACATTAATATCTAGGTTATTAACATTTAACAATATCAATGTTCTACACCAATCTATAGTTTCTGATATAGATGGTATTTTCTTTAAATCTTCTTTTCTTAATTGTTGAACAAAATTAATCGCTTGATATGCTAAATCTTGATCTATATTTATCTGTGAACAAACTATTTCCATTTCTTTCTCTACAGTAGGCATATCTAAATGATACATAATACAACGTCTTAATAATGGGTCTGATAACTCTCTTATATTATTAGATGTTAAAATAAAAATAGGGTTTGTTTTAGATTTAATTGTACCTATTTCTGGTATAGTAATTTGATTTTGAGATAATATCTCTAATAAAAATGCTTCAAATTCTTCATCAGATTTATCAATCTCATCTATTAGCACTACCTCTTGTATTTCACTGGTAATAGCTTTTAAAAGTGGTCTAGGTGATAAAAATTCCTCAGAATAAATATCTTTATTAGCATTTACCCATACACTATTACTATTCTGTTTTATAGTCTCTATATACAGTAATTGCTTTTTATAATTAAAATCATACATAGCTTCTTGTACCGTGATTCCCTCATAACATTGAAGTCTTATTGGTTGTTTATTGTTTAATATATAAGACAATGTTTCTGCTAATTGTGTTTTTCCACATCCCGGCAAACCATTTAATAAAATAGGTTTATTTAGTTGTATAGCGATAGAAACAATTAACGCTAAACTGGAATCGATTATATAATTGTTCTCTTGAAATTTTTCTAATAATTCTTTTGGATTCATTAAAACATCTCCTTTAGTAAAAAATAAAACTAAGAACAATTTAAATTCTTAGTTTTGTTAATAAATCTATTGTTTTTCAAAATCAACAGTCCAAATTCTTCTTTGTTGTATTTGTGTGGTTTGTGACATACTCCCCACCACTAAGGTGGTGGGAGCTTCTTGGTCAATACTACTAACGTAGCAAGTTTTCCCAAGCTCTTAGGGCATGTCCTGCCCCGATTAGCTATATATTTTATATTATACAGCTAACTTTAATAAATTTAAACTTGCATTGTAATCCCTATCCAATTCCAAACCACATACATAGCAAATATAGGTTCTGCAATTCAAATCCTTTGTTTGACTAGATTTATTACCGCATTTAGAACACAGTTGACTACTTGCATAATTACTTGGTGCAACTATAACTTCTCTACCATACCATTTTGCCTTATATTCTATCATATTTCTAAACATTCCCCACGATACCTCCGATATGGCTTTTGCTAACTTATGATTCTTAACCATATTTTTTACTTTCAAATCTTCCAAAACTATCACTTGGTTTTCGTTAATAATTTCAAAAGATTTTTTGTGCAGAAAATCTATTTTTTGATTACTGATTTTTTCATGTAATTTTGCTACTTTCAATCTTGCTTTAACTCTATTTTTACTGCCTTTTTCTTTTCTTGATAAGTCTTTTTGTAACTTTGCCAGTCGTTTTGCTGACTTTCTTAGATATTTAGGATTGGCAATCTCTTTACCGTTTGACATTACTGCAAAGGTTTTCAAACCAACATCAATACCTACCTTAGTTTCTAACCTTGGCATTTTATCAATATCACATTCTACTAATATAGATACAAAATATTTACCACTTGGAGTTTGCGAGATAGTACATGATTTTATCAAATCATCAAATTGTCTATGTTGTTTGATTTTAATCATTGATTTTAGTTTTGGTAGCTTGATATAACCATTTTCGATGGATACAGTTCCTTTTTGGTTATTGGTGGTGTAGCTACGATGATTGTTTTTTTTGCTTTTAAATTTAGGAAAACCTACATTTTTGTTTCTAAAGAAGTTTTTATAAGCTTTTTCTAGATTGAGTTGAGCATTGGATAATGCTAGACTATCTACTTCTTTCAGCCAAGGAAATTCATCCTTGTATTGTGCTGGTGTATTCTTTAGCATTTTTTCTGTTAGTTTGTAATACTCAATTTTATCATTTAACATTTTATTGTAGATAAATCTGATAGAGCCAAATGTTTTAGCAAAATATTTTTGTTGTTCTTGATTTGGATAGATACGATATTTGAAAGTTTTCATCATAATTTTCACCTTAATTTTTAATATATTTCCATAAAAAATGGTAATCCATTCCCCACCTACTCATTGCGATTCGTTGAGGTGGGAGACTTAGAGGTAGAAGACTTCTTGCTACACGAGGTTAAAACAATTAAACATAAACAAGTTTAAAAAACCATAATGTACAAAAAAGTAAATATTGATTATAACTCATAATTTTTCTCCCATCTGAGCTTTTTTAATTTCAATTTCTAAAAATTCTTTTTCAATCTGCTTATCTTTTAAAAATAAACTTTTAGAATCAATTTTTAAAATTTCAGTTTTTGTTGTGTAATTATGTAATTTACCTAATCCATTTTTCTCTAAATAATTTGCTACTATTTTTGTATAGCATGATTTTTTTTCAAAATAACCATCATTATAATAACGCATTATTTTTTTTGTAAATTTTAATAAACTTATATCTACAGTAACAAAAAACTTGTGACCATCTGCATCTAATATATTAACCAACAGATTCTCTTTAGAAAAATTTTCTTGTATATGTTTTTTAATCCTATAAAAACAAAAACTTTCTTTAATATTCCAAACTAAAGCAACAGGTGATACAAAAAACAATATCAAATAAATCTGTAAAAAATTATAATTATCTTTAATACATATTTCGTAAACATCTCTACCGTTTACCAATTGAATTAACATAAACATTACAAACATTAATAATGCATAACTATTTAACCAGTTTTGATGAAATGTTGCTACTAAAAACAAAAGCAAATGAAAATAAGAACATGAACAAAAAAGTAAATACTGATTATAACTCATAATTTTTCTCCCATCTGAACTTTTTTAATGATAATTTCTAGTTCACTACTGGTTTCACATTTATCATTTAGAAATGGGTTTTTTGGCAATATTGTCTGTGTTGTTTTTTTAATATTAAAACTACAAACTTTACCAAACCCATTGCGCTTTAAAAAATTGTTCACCATTTTTATATAACAATCTTCTTTATTTTTAACTTCATAATATGCCAATAAATCTCTTGTTATTTTTAAATTATCTATATTCACAGTTATTGGGAATTTTCCATCATCTGTATCTAATATGCTAATTAATAATTTCTCTTTGGAAAAATTCTCTTTTATATGTCGTTGAATTTTTAAAAAATAATAATGTTGATAAAGTATATAAATAAAAACACAAGGATAAACAAACGCATAAATAAAACATGAAGAAAAATTAAGTTTATTATCATTAATATGTACTTCAAAGAATTCTTTCCCATTATAAACATTCATCAACAAAAAAACAAAAAACACAATTCCTAAACCTTTTAACGCTCCAATAGGCAAAAACTTTCCTGTCTCATTAGAAATAGAAAACAAACATACATGAAACAACACAAACAATACAAAACTAAACGTAGAATAAATTAAATATTTCTTATAACTCACAATAAACCTCTCTTTTTAATTAAAATTTCTAATTCTCTAGTGTTTTTGCAATTTTCATTCAAAAATGGATTTTTTGATACAACAACCTGTTTTGTTATTTTAATGTTATGATCTTTAACTTCACCAAAACCATTATATTTCAAGAACCTATCAACCATTCTTACATAACAACTTTCATCGCTACCTGCATCATAATACTTCAATGCTTCACTTGGAATTTTAAGCCAATCTATATTCACTGTAATTGGAAATACTCCATTATCTTTCTCAAATACGCCAATTAAAATTTTTTCTTTAGAAAAATTATTTTTTATATGTTTTTTTGTTTTATTGAAATAATAATGTTGATAAATCATATAAACAAAAAACATAGGATAAAAAAACGCATAAATAAAACATGAATAAAAACCAATATCATTGCCAATATATAATTCAAAAAACTCTCTACCATTATAGATGTTCATTAATATAAAAACAAATAATATTGCCATTATACATTTTAAACCAAAAAGAGCTACTTCTTGTCCTGCTTCAATAGAAATATTAAAAAGCAATAAATAAAAAACCATAAAACTCAAAAACCATAACGTACAACTAATTAAAAACTTTCTATAGCTCATTTCATTTTCCCCTATCTAAAAATAATGGCCTTATTTTTTTAATTTCAAAAAAACAACATTTTTCATTACATTTATTTTCATTAAAGAAAAACCAGCAATTGTTTTTTTGTTCTTTTAAACAATTACCAGTTTTTCTATTATAAAACTTACATCGTCTATGAATTTTTACCACCGCCTTTTTGTAGATATATTTACTTTATTCTCAAAGTTTTCCCACTCTACCATTTTTTCAAAAACAATTTTGTATTCTTGTGATTGAAATAGTTGAATATTATTTGAATCCATATCTCTAAAATATAATATATAATCTTCACCTATTTTAAAAACTTTAAAAACAAAACTAACATGTTTATATTCTTCGATTGGAATTAAATCTTTCAACTCTTCAACACTATAATATTTTTCAATGTTTTTTCTTTCTTTACTACAATGACTATCAATAATTTCTTGTTCAATTAAACCTAAATCACCTACCGAATCAAACGGAAATCTTTTAATATATTTTTGAAACAAATCTTCATCTGCTCTAGAATACTTTAGTCTTAATTCCCTTACTTTATTTAAACAAGCATTTAAAATTTTATTTTCTTCTTGTAAAACTTTATTATTATTACGTTCTTTTATTTCTTCTTGTTGTATTTTTTCACTTAATTCTTTTTTTTGAAGAAAACCGTTTTTTCTTTGTTTTCTAAAAACAAAAATCTCTTCAAACAATAAGAATATCATTTCATAAATAGGAATAAATATTTGTTTAAAAATCCAAAAACATAATTTTGTTCCATAAAAACAAAACCATATAGTGAATATAATTAAACCGAAAAAAGTAAAAATTGCCATACATCCTCAATCCTTTCTTTGGTTTTATTATATCACACTTTATGGTTTCATGTAAACGTTTTTTTTGTATTTTAAAAAGCACCTAATGTTAGGTGCTTTTTAAAAAAACTTTTATTTTTAAATATTGCCAAAATGTTCTGATTCTATTTAAAACATTTCCTTTATATTTAACTTCTATATTTTTTAATTTGCAATTGTGATTAATGAAAAATTCTAAAATCTGTAAAAACCGATATATATCTATATCTTCACTAGTCATATGATATTGATTAAAATACAACAAAAGTTGTTTAACATTCTCACTATATAGTGTAACTAAAATTTTCTCATCAAAACTTAATATTATATTGTTTACTTTTTTATCATTTAAACATTCTTGCAGTTCTTTAGTTTCCATTATACCATTCCAAATACAAATCATTAACCTGTTTAGCAAGGTCTTCTATTTTACTGTTTCTATAATTAACAATAATAGTATTAGCTAATGGAAATAAACTAAACAATTCATGCTGAGATAAAGCAGTTCTGCACTCTACTTCTGCTTGGTCAACTTCTCTCAAATTAATTCTCTCTTGCATTAATTGAACCGATTCAGGCATTAATAGAATAGTAAATATATTAATACCTTGTTCTTTTAATTGTTGTATACCTGTTGACTCTAAAATACTACACACTAAATTAGTTTCACATTTTTCAATTTCTTTGTACTCTAATGCATACTTTCTTCCTGCAAATTCAACTTCATTACCAAAACATTTGTTTTTTGACATTTCATCAAAATCTTCTTTAGATTTAAAATAATAGTTTTTTCTTTCTTCTTCTACCTCTCTAGGTGGTCGATTGGTAGTTGAAATCATACCAATGAAATTATAATGATCTAATAAATATTGCCGCACACTATCTTTTCCCGAAGCGGCAGGGCCAGCTAATACTAATAATTTTTTCAAACTATAACCCTTCTTTCCTTAACATTTCAATAGCATCATCATGTTCTTGATTAAAACGATCAATTAACCCTTCTTGTAAATCAGGGCTACCACTCATCCAGCTTTCTTTCTTGCGAATATCATAAATAATATCTATTAATTGTTCATCAATAATAGTATTCATATCATCTATAGAATAATTTTCTTTTAATTCACTAACAAAATCATTCATAACATAAGGAGAATATTGCACTGCCATAGACCAAATTACATTTTTCAATGCTTCACTATGATTTTCTAAATTATAATTATACTTATCTAATAATATACTTTTTGCCACATCATAATACATTATTTTTGTATATTCATGTTGCAAATATGCAAAATGTTCATTGTTTTCATTTGCAATATCTTTCCATACTTCATCAAAAAACCAACTATAATATTCACCAGCATTTAATAATCTTTTCCCATATTCTAAATCTTGTTCAGCCATCCAATTAGCAAAATCTACTGGAATGTTGTATTTACTAGAGAATTGATACATTCCATAAGACTTTCCACCGCCATCACCTTCCCCACTTGATATGCAAGCAGGATTTCCATTTGATTCATGTGTTTTTGAAAGTTCACCTAGCACTTTTTCACCGTCCTATTTCTTTTTTTCTTCTTTTTATTTCTTCCTTAGTTATATCAATTAACAAAATCGCTTCTAATGCATTCATATCCAATATTTTATCATCTAATGATAAATAATATTGATCTATATAGTTAAATTCTTGTTCAAATACTTCTTTTTTATTTTTAAAAATGTAATCTAAATAATTTCTACATATACCAGAACATATCATATTAATTTGAGAAAATGTTAAAAAATTATTATTTACTTTCCTTATATTTTCTAAAGACTCTTTAATTAATACTGTTTTTACATTTTCATCTTTAACATTAATATTAAATTCTTTTTCTAATAATTCACACGCTTCTTGTCTAGTTACACCCTCTAATCTTTGTTTGAAAGAAATAATATCTCCACTTGCTTTACATCCAAAACAATGGAATGAAGTATATTCTTGAACAACGCCTTTTACAGAATACCCTGTGTTATAAACAGTAAAAGATGGTGTTTTTTCATTATGGAATATACACCTACCTCTTAAAATGTGATTATTTAAACTCTTTAATCGCATATGACGTTGCATATATTCTAAACCATCTATTTGTCTTTTAACATATTGAAAACGATAATCCCATAATTGTTTTTCATATTGATTCATACATTTTCCCTTTGTTTACTAAAGTGAACAACCTTTACACTTTAATATTCCAATCATTTTTTACATTAGTATCAATATCTGATTGATCAATTAAGAAATATTGATAATCTTTTTTGAAATAAAAATCAAATGGAGCGGCATCACGTGTTTTAAAACTTTCTATTTTACCCTGTGTATCAGAAATTGATTTAATGGCTACTCCCAAATCAATATGGTCTGCTATAGCATCAGCTTCTGCTATATGTTCACTACCTGTGCGTTGTTTTAAATCATCTTTACCTTTTCTATTCATCTGTGCAGCAGTTGCAACGATATAATCCTTACTACGTGCTAATCCTTTTAACTCTAACGCAATATCACCTTGTTCATGACGTTTCTCACTATTTGATGTATTTGATTTCATAATACCTGCATAATCTAACACTATTAAATCAAATTTTATTCCTAATTCTACTTCTGCTTCTTCTATCTCTATTTCAATTTGATTTGTATTACATTTTTTTGGTATATCGGCTATATAAAATTGTCCTGCTTTTTTCCCTTTAGGAGTATAACCTTGCTCCATTTTGTCTAATATTTCAAAAAGCTCTTTCTCTACATGTGGTTCAAGTTTTCCTCGTTTAATACCATTAGAAGATATTTTTCCACCTCTTGATACAAATCGTCTTAAATAATCTTCATAAGCCATCTCAAATGATGCTAGAAAAACATTATAACCCGCCTCCCACACTTGATAAGCTAAGTTTAATAAAAATACAGACTTACCATCACCCTTACGTCCAATCACATATAATAACTCACTAGGTCTTAATCCACCTTCTGCATCATCAAACACTTTAAATCCTGTAGGAATAATTCTTAATTTATCAGGATTTTCTTTAACCTCTTGATAATTTTTCTTCATTTCACCAAGAGCTTTATTAATTAAACCTTTTTTACGAGTTAATTGTGAACCATTATTAGTTGATAATACTTTTTTAATATCACTTTTTACTTTATTTAATGATTCTTTTGAACAATCAATAGGATTTGTTGTAACTATTTTTTCTGCTAAATTTAAAATTTCTCTCCGGTCTTTTATATCTTGTAAAATATTTATTAATGCTAGAAATTCATTTTCATTAATAACATCTATTTCTTTTATTTCACTTATAGTAGTTTCATACATTACCATTGTATTAGTATCAATAATTCCTTGACGTTTATCAAAATAATTATTAATCATTTTATCAGTAATAACGTCTTTATATCTCGCATAATATTTTGTTAACATTAAATAACAATGTGGGAAATTAACAAAATTGCTTTCATTTACTTTATCTAAAGTGAATGCTATATACTTTTTATCTGAAAACATATATGCTAAAACTTGTTTTTCTATATCTTTACTATAGTTCTTTATATTTTCCATATATTCAACACCTAATCAATAAATATGTCATTATTTAAACTGTCAATTTCCAAACAAATATCATAACATTTAACTTTTAATAAAGAAACTAATCCTTTATTATACTTTTCTTCAAATTCATTTAATGTCAAAACGCTAGTAACCATAATCGGTAAATTTTTATTTATTCTTGCATTTACGATTCTTTCTAATGTTTTCACATTTTTAAAATGATAATTATCTCTTCCAAACCCTATTTCGTTTCCTACATTAGAAATAATAAATAATCCATTCACTGTTAATAATTGATTAATAATATCTTGATGTTTTTCTGTTTCATTAAAACCTGTATTATTAATAAATGAACATAATAAATCAAAATCAATATGCATTGGTATATATCCATACCCTTTATGATGCTCTAGTATTTTATAAGCTATCATTGTTTCTAATAAATTCATTAAAAATGTATCAGTATTATATCCATAAACAAACAATCCATTTTTTTTCTTATTATGATTATCTTGAAACATTTCTACATATTTTTTAATTTTCTTTATATTATCATCTATAACAAATTCACTTATCTTTTTATCTTTAACAATATGTAAATGTGAACGATTAAAATTGGTTACTGCTAAAATAGATAAGATATCTAATACAAATGGGTCAGTAATATGATATTTATTTATCAATATTTCTTTTTCTTTTAAAGCTAATGATTCTTCTGGTATCAAAAACAAAATCTAAACACCCTTTCAATTTTATTCTAATAAAATGTCTTTGTTTTTTAATAACCATTGATAAAGGTCTGTGTTCTCTTTTTCTTTTTTTGATAAATAATTACTTATCATAGTACGTGATTTTTGTTCTTCTGCTATTAATTGCAACAATTCTTTATCATCAATATATTTATAAAGTTTAGTTTTAATGATCAAACTAGCTTTACTATTGGTTTTAGCATTATAATACAATCCACTCTTTATAGAAAATTTAATAAAATCAACAAAACGTTGTTTTTCTTCATCTGATAAACTATTATAATTGATTTCAGTTAAATCATAAAAACTCATTTGGCATTTCAATAAATTATTATTATTGTTTGCCTTTCTTAATGTAGTTATTAATCTCTTAATATCTCCCATTAATTCTTCTTTTTTATTTTCATCAAACTTTACATTATATTGATGTTTTTCTATAATTTCAGATGCTATATTGTTTTCTTTTAATGAAACATTTCCTAATGCCGAATTTATTTTTGAATCAATAAAATTAAAAGTAGTTACTTTTTCTTTTATCATATAATCAATTACAGCTTTTACTTGTTGTTCTGTATAACCATGTTCTATTAACCTAATTATTTTTTTACATTCACGTAAAAAAGTAACTGAATTAATTTGCAATCCAAAAGACATATAATAATAATTTAATAAATATCCCGGTGTATTTTCTTTATCTATTTCTACCAGTAATTTATTTTCCAATAATGCATCATTCATACTGTAGTTTAAAAATTTAATATCTTGATTACCTTGTTTTAATAAATAATCAAAACCTATTTTTATTTCTTCTGGTGTTCTACTTCTTAATAAATTCTTTACTTGTGATGCTTCTTTTACTACTCTTTCTGGTGGACAATCTATACCTAATTTATTATAGAAATATTTTAATAATGCAGGTGCTGAAACTTTTTTAACTACTACTGTAGATTCGTCTTCATTATCAGTTATTTCTTCTTGTTCTACTGGTTTTCTCTTTTTAGTAGTTTTTTTAGGTATAACAAAATTATCCAATTCCTCTTCTTTGAATTGTTCAATACATACAAGAAATAAAATATTTATATCTTCTAATAAAATATTGTTTTCTGTTATTAAATACTGTAATAATAAATGATGTTTATTAGCCGTTGTTTTAATATGACTAGATAATAAATCATATGTTTCAAATTCTTTTTTACAAAGAGGACAAACTATTTTTCCTTTTTTTAAATATTTATCTTCTAATTTTAAAAAATTTTTAAATCTATTTAAAGATTTTTCTAACTGTAATATATTATCCACGCCATATACCACCTTTTATTATTTTATAACAACATTACTAAAGAAAATACTAATTATATTTGATGTAGTAAATTCATTTAATTTTTCTTTTATGACATTGTTATTTTTATTATAACAGGTTAATATATTTTTTTCAATAAATTGAGAAACATTTTTTCCACTTAATATCTCTATTATTAATTGTTCAAATAATTTATCTAATTGGATTATGTTACTTTTTTCACACTCACCTAGTGAATTTAAAATTAATTCTCTAACTTTTTTTACTTTTTCTATAATTACTTTATGCCATTTTTTAACTCTATTATCAAATTTATTAAATGTATTATAAAATAAATTTTTTGCAAAATATACTCCATCTTTTATTGTTTCTTTTTTACAATATCTTAAAAGTATATTTTCTTTTTGACTTTCTGGAAGATCATTAATTTCATCTATATAATCTTTAAATGAATTCCATTTGTTTAATTTATTAGTTTTAATTTTCTTTTTTTCTACTTTAATTTTTTTATCAATAATAGGTTTTTTAATTGTAATTTGCATTTTACTTAAATTATTTGTTTTCTGATATCCAAATTTTTCTATATAAGATAATTTATTATGTAATGATCTATTAGGTTTTTTTTCTTGTTTACAAAGTATTTTTGTTTCAAAATTATTAATATCTAATTCATAAGTCCATCTATCTACTCTTTTAATAATATCATGATTAATTAATTGTTTAATAATTTTAATTAATGAAGAATGTGATATTCCATATTGTATTTCTAATTTTAAATAATCTCTTATAGTTAATTTAGTATCATTAGTAATATAATGTCTATAAAGAAAATTTAATACAAATAAACTACTACCAAATATAATTTTTTCACTTTCTCTAATTAATTTAAATAAATTAAAAGTTTCAATTTGAAAAAAATCTTCTTGTTCAAATTTTTCTTGTGTTAAATCATTAAAATATAATTCATTTAATATATTAAATTTTTTAATCATAACTTTTTTATATTTTTCTGATGTTACAGTATTTAATAAATATTCATCTAATTCTTTATTGATTTGTTTTAATTGTTCTAAATTATTTATTTTTTTATGTTTAACATCATAAAATAAAAATCTACTATATCCACTTTCTAATTTAGTAATTAATCCTGATTTTTCTAATTTAGTTAAAATTTTAGATAAACCTAACATAGTTAAATTTAAATCTTGTTGCATGATTTTTAAAGGAATAAAAGATTTACCTGAAAATCTTTTATCTTGTACTTGGTTATTATAAATTTGTGTTAATAAATACAAATATACTGTTGAAGTATTTCTAGAAAATATAGCATTTAATTTTGGTAAAAATAACTTTAATAAATGTTCACCAAAATATGTATTAATTAAAATATTTCTATCATGTAAAGTTTTTAATACTTTTTTTCTACTTACCATTCTATGATTTAAATAAACTTTTTTCATGTTTTATCATCAACTTTCTTATCTTACTTTTTCTTTATATTTATATTATAGTATGAATTTAAAAAAATATTGTAATTTTTTATCGATGTTTAATCTTATATTTTTCAATTTTATTTTTATTGGAGAGAGAATTTATATATATTAAAATACTTATCTATTATAGGACGGTGTTACAAGCTTCGCTTGACCGTCCTATAATAGATAAGTATTTTCGAAAAGCGAAGCTTTTCGTGTGTTTTTCAAAACAACAATATGAATTTTTTCCTAAATAAAAAACTCACTTTTATTTTTCTTTATAAAAATAATTGTTATTTTGTTTTTAAATATAAATACACTTATTAAACAAATTTCTTTATTTAGTTTTATGTGTTTTAATATTAAAATAACATTTATTAAATTTCTTTAATATGATTATAATAACTTAATTATATGTATTATTTTTCTTTTTATTTATATAATAACAAATTTTTATAAATTTCTTATCTATTATAAAATATTTTAAATCAAATTTACGTTGAAAACCTATCTTGCTTGAAAAGCAATTTTTATTTTTTATATTAATATATATATAAGTAAATAAAACAGTTAAATGAACTTAGAATGAATGGAGGATGTTTTTGAAAAATTAACGATTTTGTAATTTTTATAAAATTTCGTAACTTTATATAAATAAAAACAAAATTAATGGTCTAAAAAATTAAAAATTGTCATTTTTGACCTGCAAAATCAAAAACACTGTAACTTCGCCAATTTATTGATGTTTTAAGAAATGGAAAATATTGTCAAAAAAGATACCTTTCCTCATTCTAACTTATATTTTTTCAGTGTTTAATTGAATTTAAAACAAAAACTCTACTTTTGTAAGTAGAGTTTTTAAATCAATCTATATTCAATGTTTTTAATTCCCAAGCTGGCTCTTGTTTATATAACCTTTTCCTAATTTGAAAGTGTCTTTTTAAAGTAGGAGTGCTATCTGCAAAATCAAAAATCCATGCTTTTTGTTTAGTAGTACCATTTTGATTAGTATGCAAACGTAACGCTCGTCCTATTCTTTGAAATGCTCTAGTAGATGATTTACCACATCCACATAAAATTACTGTGTCTATAGAACTTACATCTAATCCTTCATCAGCTATTGTAGTACATATTAATATATTACATTTTTTTTCTCTTGTTGCTTCTAATACTGCTTTTCTTTTTAATGGTTTATCCTGACCCGATAAAAATTCTATATTATTTACTCTTACTAATGTCTTTTTATTATTTACTGGATTTTCTACATTCATGTTAAATGATTTTGGTTCTAAGTATTTCTCTAACATTTTCTTTAACATTTCACCATGTTCTACTCTAGCTACTAATATTAATATGGTAGCATCTTTTTTATTCCTCATATTAACAGCTATCTTTACTGCTTTTTGATTCCTTTGCATATTACTTACTACAGCATCATTATAAAGTTTATGATAATTCTTCCCTTCATATACTTTTTTAATTGGTACAAAATAAATAGTACATGGCACTAAATAACCTAATTCTGTTAAATAAGATGCAGATATGTTAAATTCGTTATGGCGTTTAGATAATACAGCCTCAATTAACATATCATCGCCCCCATCCCTCCAAGGCGTTGCAGATACTCCTATACGATAATATGCATCTTTTGCCATTTTTGCTATATCAACACATGTTTTTGAAGGAATATGATGACAATTTTTTACTAATACATTATTTGCAAAAAAATTATGATTATCTTTTACAGATATATCATAAACATGTTTTGGGTTATTTATTTTTCTTATAGATTTAATTTTTCCTTTTTTCATAAAAACTATTACACCTCTTTTTATTATAATAAAAATAAAATGTGTAATTAATGGAACAAATTAAATTTATTTATAATAATTTAATATTGATAAATAAAAAACACTCTTAGACAATCTAAGAGTGTTTTTTCAATTAAGAAAAAATATCTTAATTGTTTTGATGGGACAGAATAATTTCCTCCATCAATTGTTATTATAACACAGATGTATTTGTTTTTCAATATATCGAAATCTTTTAAAAACAAAAAAGACAACTAATTAAATTAGTTGTCTTAAAAACTATTTAAGAATCAAAAAGTTAGAATAATATTTTTATTATCTAAGCCAAATAATGAATATAAATCGTTAAGTTGAAACCCATTAAAACACATTTGACCATTAATTAATGAAAATTTTCCAATTAATTTCTTTTCTCTTGTGTTTTTAATGATGTTTTCTATTCTATTGATGAAATCTTTTGCCGTTGGATAATATTTATATAAATCTTCACTATTAATCTCAATGTTTACATGTACTTTATTTTTCGCCACGTTAAAAATAAAATAAAAATAAAAAGTAGTTATATCATGAACCTTATAAGCTCTAAAACTAGATGTAGAACCATATTCATCTTTTTTAAACCATGTTAATTGATCGTAGTTTTCTTCTGTGCTAATTACGCACAATGGATTATTTAAATTATTAAAATAAGTAATTGTTTCACTATAATATTGTTTTGCTAATTCATCTTGATTAATACATAATGCTTCATGGATTTTACATGCTTTTTCTGTATCAAATTCTGCATTGCATTTACTACAAAAATATTTAATAAACATTTTTTGTATCACCTTCATTTAAATTTTTTGCCCCAACAAAAACAACTAAACCATAATTTTTATTTTCACATTGATGATGTTTAGTAAATGATATACGTGTACCATAAATAGTACCACATGTGGAATTAACAATATTTTTAAAAAAATTATCAATATATCTTTCATTATCAATGGTGATTATCTTATCATAAATTAATTCATGGCACATTTGACAACGATATATTAGTTGTAATTTAACTTCTTTGTTCTTGCAAAGAGGAAATGGATTATTAATTGGTTGTGGATAATCATACATTGTATATTTTTGCCTTTCATTTTTTGCTAAATAAAAAGACCAAAATATGGTCTTTTTATTTTACGATTTGTGCGATACCAACAAATTTATCATTTATTTTTAATTCGCTTGCTGAAATAAATAAATTCTCTATTTGAATTAAATGATTACCAGTGGCTTGAAAAATATGTAAACAATTATTTTGATCTTGAGCTTTAATAGTATATGTACCATTTTCTTCTGTTATTTCAGTGCAAGTATATACTTCATTCATTATTTAAAATTACCTCCATACCTATTTCTAAATCTTCAGTTGCTATATATTGATTATTAGAAAAAATTTTATGATTATGTGTGCAATTTAAAATATATTCATTACCATTTTCATCTTCTATAATAATTTCATACATTTGTCTATCTTGTATTTCTTTTTGAAACCAATCATATACTTTTTTTATTTCTATTATATCTAGATCAGTATTATAAGTCAATATATCACAATCAATTTTATTTTCAACAATTTCTTTTATTGTTTTTTGTGTATTGTCAGCCAATGTAATTAAAGTATTTTCATCTAAACATTCATCAAACATTAAGACTTTAGCATCTTTAATATCTTCTTCTTTAACAGATTGAATAGAATATACGGTAATATCTTCTTTGCGATAAATACCTCCACCTACTAATCCTACTTTAACTCCTAAAAATTTTTCAAATTCCTCTTTTAATTGAGTGCATAATGACAATTTATCTGCAAATACTGCTATAGGCACAGTGTTTATTTTAGCCATTATACCAGCCATCATAAATGTTTTACCAGCACCAGTTGCAGCAGTAATTACTTCTCTAGGATTTACTCTATCTATTACTTCTTGTTGATATGGTCTAGCTTCTAATTTTTTATTACCTATTTTTTTTACTAGTTTTAATTTAGCATTTTTTTTCGGTATTACACGTTTATCTAAAACATTATATTCACATTTTTCTTCTTCTAGTATTTCTAAAACATATGGTAATAATCCTACATATGTTTTTTTTAATTTCATATTATACAAATATCTTATTCTAGGATATTCACAACCATATTCTTCTTCTGAAAAAGATAATTTTTCTCTGATTTTTAATTCTACTTCTCTAGGTATATTTTCTATTATTAAATAAATATTATCTAAATATATGTTTGTCATTTTTTATTACCATAGGAAACTAATTTATTGAATCTTTTTTCATAATCATTTCTTAAATATTTTATATAATATTTTAATTCTTCAAAATCCAAATTATTCATTCTTTCCCAAGGGTGATTAACTAATATTTCCATGTAATTAGCTAAATCCTCTTTAGAATATAATTTCCATCCATTTTCTGATTTTTTAGTATGTTTAGGAAGTATGCCAAGAAACTCCCAATTTCTTATACAATCTGTAGTTTGCCTTATAATAAGTGCAAAATCTTGTATCGTAAAAAGTTCTTTTTGCAATATATCTTTTATTCTTGCCACTTGAAAATCCCTCCTATTTTTATTATAATAAAGAATTATGCATTTTTAGTTTATATAAAATAATAATTTCCTTATGCAAAAATATTTATTAGTTAAACTAATAAATATTTTTGCATAAGGGGAGGAAAAATGGAAACATTAAATATAGTGGCTTGTTGTGGTGATCATTCCATTGGATTAAAAACTGATGGAACTGTAGTTTTTTGTGGAAGTGGTAATTATGGTCAAAGTGATATCGCTAATTGGAAAAATATAATTTCTATTGCTACAGGGTGGAGTCATACTATTGGTCTTTTGAAAAATGGTACTTGTATTGCTACTGGTGATAATAGCAGAGGGCAATGTGATGTACTTTCTTGGAGCTATATTGAACAAATAGAAGCCACTCAATATAATACTGTAGGATTAAAAACAAATGGTACATGTATGGTTGTTGGTGATAATACATATGGTCAATGCAATGTATCATCTTGGACTAATATAAAACAAGTTAGTATTGATCGATACCATATAGCAGGTTTAAAAAATGATGGTACATGTATAGCTATAGGCTATAATGCTTATAATCAATGCAATATTGGTAGTTGGACAAATATTAAACAGATTGGTTTAGGAGTAAATCATACAGTAGGTTTAAAAGAAGATGGTACTTGTATTGCAGTAGGTTATAATACTGATAATCAATGTGATATTTCTACTTGGACTAATATAAAAGCTATTAGCGTTGGTTATAATCATACAGTAGGTTTAAAGAATGATGGTACATGTGTGGCTGTAGGTTATAATTATTATGGTCAATGCAATGTTGCACTGTGGACAGATATTGTTGCCGTTTGTGCAGGTGAGTATCAAACAATTGGTGTTAAATCTGATGGAACTTGTGTTGCTGTAGGTTATGCTGTTGCGTGTGATGTTGGTTCTTGGAAAAACATAGGAGTCCCTACTGTTTCAACATTTCATACTTATTTAATTTAATTATTTTTTCCCCTCTTTGTTTTATTTATTAATTGAATTAATAAATAAAGAGGGGATTTTTTATGCCATTTTTAATTATAGAAGTTGCAGGTAAACATTATTCTACTACAGATTCAAGTCAAGCAAATACTTTGGTTATTAATGAAATAGAGATTTTTAAAAACAATGGTGAAAAAGCACAATTTACTGTACAAGATATATCTCAAACAGGTGGTAATTTTTCTAATCTTCCAGTTTGGGATAATAATGGCATATGGGGGAAACAATTATTCACCGATGGTGATAAAAGTTATAGTCAATCTTCTTCTGTAGGTATTATTAATCAATACAATGCAACTGCTGATGTAAATATGTTTCGTAGATTTACTATTTCTTTAAATGAAAATTTAAATCAAATAGGTAATATATCCATATGGATTGGTGGGGAAAAATTTAGATTACCAAAACAAATTTCAGTTTATTTTTGTGATAGTTATGATGTTAATTTAAACTTACAAAACAGAAGCAATGAGAATTTAACTTTAATAGACACAAAAAACATTTCTAAAACATTAATTAATCCTACCGCTATTGAGTTTTTATCAAGTAAATTTCACACATATATAATTTAAAGATGATTTTTTAATCATCTTTTTGTTTTTTGTAAGATAAATTTTAGCAATGTATTGTATTTATTTTAAAAGGTATTTTTCATAAATTTAAATAGGTGGTGTATTTTATATATGTCTTTTATTACAATAGGTAATCTTTCTTTATTAAAAGATAATTTGGCTTCACTTATACCTGAAACAACACCAATTAATGTTAGTTCTTCAAAAGGTGTTATTGAAATAAATCCATATTGTGATTATTTTATTGTTAATGGTACTGAGAAAATAATTAAATTTTCTGGTGATAAAGAGAAAAGTTTTTTAATACAATGGGATACAACAAGACAAATAAATAATGATAATAATATTAAATTATTCAATAACAATATTCGCACTGTTCATCAAGGAGATGTTAGTGAATTTGTTTTTATTGATGAAGACATTGTAAAAGAAATAAATTTTATTCCTAAAGATACCAATGAATATTGTTTTTTTACTATGGAATCTATTTCAACAGTAAATCAAACAGATTTTATTTTACCTGTTGTGAAGCAAGCTACTTCTCAAATTACTGTTTTAGTAAATGATTTTATTGTAACTGATGATCATTATAAATTTAAAAATGATTATTTATTAATGAAAATTTCAGATAATGAACAAGATCAAATTTGTACTGTAGTAGCTACTATAGTTGTTTTTTCGTCTGCATTAAAACAAGGTGATAAAGTTAGTATTTCATTAATAGATAAATTATCTAATGTTTGTAAATTAGCAGTGGATGAAGATGGAGATGTAGTTAGTGATAAAGATATTGTCACTTGGAGTTCTATTTTAAATAAACCTAGTGTATATCCACCTGCGGTACATACACACAATCCTAATGAAGTAGGTGCTTTATCATCTGATATTTATGTAGGATTAAAGTGTTGGCAACCAAATACAAATTATTTTGTTGGTGAAATTTGTTATTCTACTTCTGATGTTGATTTTTTCTGTGCTGAATGTATAAAAGCAGGTACAAGCGCATTAACTGAACCAAATTGGTCTGTTGATGATGAATTAAAAGATAATTCTGTCAATTGGAAAGTAAGTAGTATTATATCTGGCGTTAATAATGGATTACCTATAGGCACTATTATGCCTTATTTAAGTAGTAAAGCTCCCGAAGGATGGCTTGCATGTGATAAAGGTGATTTAGTTAAGAGAAATGATTATCCAAACTTATGGAAATGGGTACAAAACAATGCTCCTTTGGTTAGTGAAACTGAATGGCAAAATCAAGCGAACAACCAATCATCTATCGGTGCATTTAGCACAGGTGATGGAACTACTACATTTAGATTACCTAAAATACAAGATTTTATTCGTGGTGGCAGTACATCGGGTGTTTGGCAAGGTGATATGCTTCAAGGTCATGGTCATAGTTTGGTTTATCCAAATACTGGTTCTACAGGTGGTGATTTAGGTACTACATTAAATACTACTAATCAAACTGGCATTTTATCTAACAAAACTAAAGATATGATTACAAATGGAACTAATGGTATTCCAAGATATGGTAATGAGACACGGCCTAAAAACATATCTATGATTTATTATATAAAAACATTCCATTCATCTCCAAAAGAGAGTATTTCAATTTCATCTAAGGATTTTTTAGGATTACAACGTTGGCAACCAGATACAGTTTATTCAGTAGATAATGTTTGTTATGCTATTACAGAAAACTCTTTAAAATACATGAAATGTTTACAAAATGGTACAAGTGGTAGTGTTGAACCGATGTGGATTATTGACAACAATGTTAATGATAACACTACTCAATGGTTTGTTTTTGATTTGTTAAATGGTGGTTCTGGTGGTGGCGCAGGAGTAGAAATAGGTACAGTAATGCCACATTTGGTTAATAAAACTCCTAAAGACTGGATTGTTTGTAATGGGGATTTAGTTAGTAGAAAAGCTTATCCTGATCTTTGGGATTGGGTGCAAAAAAACGCACCATTAGTTAATGATGCAGAATGGCTAACTCAAAGTAGCAAACAAACTTCTGTAGGTTTTTATAGTACAGGTGATGGAACTACTACATTTAGATTACCTAAAATTTTAAGTTATGTTAAAGGTGGTACACAAGCTGGTACTGTAAATAAAGATGAAATTGCTATTGGAACTGGTGGTACAACAGATGATTTAATTAATAAATTTAAATCACAACAAGGAAAAGGAACTACTTTACAATTAAGTGATGGTAGTTATATGATGTGGTTTAATTATAGTAAAAATGGAAATAACAAAATTTATTCTAGCAAATCTAGTGATGGTATAAGCAATTGGTCTGTTCCTGTATTGGCTATTAATAATGGGACAATTAATGAAAACTCTGTTCATTCACAAGACCCTGTAGTTATTTTAGATGGTACAATTTTAAAAATGTGGTTTACTGGTTATAACAATAATACATCTTCTGTTTTATATAGTGAATCAAATGATAGCGGTATATCATGGAGTACACCAATTGTTTTAACTGATAATAATCAAAATAAACTAAACAATATTAATAACATTAAATTAGCATCTATAATAAAAGATAATAATGATTTCAAAATGTGGTTTAATTCTAACAATAATCCAAATATTAATAATACACCAAATCAATTATCTTATAATAAGAGCAAATTAATCGCTACTGGTTATGATACTACTTTAGTAATTAAAAATGATGGCACTGTGCTATTCACTGGTTTAAATGATAATGGTCAAGGCAATATTTCTCAATGGAATGATATTATTGCTATTGATGCAAGTGCATACACTACAGTAGGTGTAAAAGCTAATGGAAGTATTGTAGCTACTGGTAAAAATGCAAATATTATTAATGATGCAAATGTAATGGATACAATAGTTGATATATCAATGTCTTATTCAAATGATGTTGCTGTTGCTGTAAAAAAGGATGGCACTTGTATTAAAATAGGTGATGTTGGTGAAGTATTAAATATTAACATTTCTAATTGGGAAAATATTATTAAAATAGATCAAGGGTCTAATCATGTAGTTGGATTAAAACTTGATGGTACTGTTGTTTCTACTGGTACAGATATAAATAATTATAATATTTTGAAAACTGATTTTTGGTATAATATTGTAGATATTGCTTGTGGAGTTTTTCATACAGTTGGATTAAAATCAGATGGTACTGTGAGTATTGCAGGTGGGGAAACCAATTATAATAACGCACTTTCTTGGTTGGGTATTGTAGCAGTGGCTGCTGGTTATCATCATACAGTAGGATTAAAATCAGATGGTACTGTAGTAGCTTGTGGATTAAATACTGCTGGACAATGTAATGTGTCTACATGGACAGATATTGTCGCTATTAGTGCTGGTGCATATCATACAGTGGGTTTAAAATCAGATGGCACTATGGTTGTTGCAGGTGGTTACAATAATGCTGGCAACGTATCATCTTGGAATAATCTTGCTACTACAACAAGAAAAATGTTTAATAATAAATTTACTGTTCCTGATAAATACAAAAAAGAACATACTTATATTGCAACTTCATCAGTAAATATTATCGCAATTAAAAATGATGGTAAATGTTTAGCAAGCTGTTCTGATGCTACAAAAACAAGTTTTGCATCTGATTCTTGGGAAGATATTATTAGTGTAGCATCTGGTTCGGGGTATAACATTGGATTACAAAGACATGGAACAGTATTAGTAGATAATGTTTTTAATTATACAAATATAGTACCAATTACTTGGACAAATATTATTGCTATTGCTTCAGGTTTTCAACATGTAGTAGGTTTAAAATCTAATGGTACTGTGGTTACTGTTGGTGATAACACTAAAGGACAAGGTAATGTTTCTGCTTGGCCTAATATTGTTTCAATTGCTTGTGGAGATAATCACACTGTTGGTTTAAAAGTAGATGGAACTTGTGTTGCTACTGGTTTAAATACAAATAATCAATGTGATCTTTTAAATTGGACTAATATTGTAAAAATAGCGGCAGGAGCCAATTGTACTGTAGGGTTAAAACTTGATGGCACTATTGTAATTGCAGGAAAAACTGTTCCTGCTATGTTAAATGCGTTAAATTGGACAGATATTATAGATATTAGTGTTCATAATGAAACAATTTCTGGTATAAAATCAGATGGCACTTGTGTTTCTTTAGGAACATATTCTGGTACTGTACCAACTTGGACTAATATAAAACGCCTATGTTCTTTACAAAATTCTGTTTTAGGTATTAAATCAGATGGGACATTGATGAGTAGTATAAATACTTATCCTTTAAAAACATCAACATGGTCTAATTTAAGATATAATAGTGTTTTAAAATTTGATCAATTAAATAAAATAAAGTTTTCATATAGAAAAAACATTGTAGCCCAAAATTTTGTTGCGGCTATAAAATCCAATAATACTGTTACTGTCAGTAATGATTTTATGGGTGGACAAAGTGGTTATAAAGCAATGGTTGAAGGTTTGAGAAATATAGTAGCATTAGCTGGCGAATCTGGCGAGACAGGGATGTTGCTAGGTTTGAAGTCTGATGGCACATGTGCTTGTATTTCTGCCGGTGGTGCTTATGGAAAAAATCTAGTTGATTCTTGGATAAACATTGTTGATATTGCTGTTACTAATAATGCATCAATAGGATTAAAAAATGATGGCACTATAATTTCTGCTGGTCAAATTAGTACAAAACTCAATACATGGACAAATATTAAATCTATTAGTAGCGGTCAAGGAGCAACTGAGGTTATAGGTTTAAAATATGATGGTACAATCGTTTCTACAGGTAATTTTACTGGTGATGAAAATGTTTGGAAAAATCTTGTCAAAGTTGTTGCAGGTGTTAGTGGTATAAAAGTCGGATTAAAAAATGATGGTACTGTCGTTGTTGATTCTTCTGTAGTAACCGAATTATATGATGCCGAATCTTGGACAGATATTGTAGATATTGCTTCTGGAAGATATTTTATTTTAGGATTAAAATCAAATGGTACTTTAGTGTCAGTTGGTAATCATTTAGCATTAGGTGAAAATTACACTGATATTATAGAAATTGCTGGTTCTGATTATGAAGCAGTTGCTATAAAATCTGATGGAACTGTTGTTAGAATTGATGTTACTTCTGGTTCTCCACAATCTGATGTAAGTGGATTTAGTAATATTAAAACCACTGCAATGATACCAACATCATCTAACTCTGGTTCAACTATTCCATATGCTTCAAATGTTTACTATAGTGAATCACCAGATGGAAAAACGAATTGGTCAATGCCTATTTCTATTGTGGATTCAAATAATATAGTAAAACGACAAATTCCACAAAAAACTATTGGAGTTAAATATTATGGTATAGCTATAAAAACAAATGGAACTGTAGTTTGCACAAATCCAACTATAAACAATTTAATTACAAATTGGACAAATATTATTGCAGTTTCTGCTGGTTATCAACATGTAGTAGGGTTAAAATCTGATGGTACTGTTATTGCTAGAGATGCAGGAAATGATGCCAATAATAAATGTAATGTATCTGCTTGGACAGATATTGTAGATATTTGTGCAGGTGATAATTATACAGCAGGTTTAAAATCTGATGGAACAGTTTTAATAAGTACAAATGTAGTTTCTGATATTACTAGCGTTACTACATGGACAGATATTATTGCTATTTCAGGAAACACTTATGGAATTATAGGATTAAAATCTGATGGGACTTGTGTATCTACGCCATATTATGATGTTGCTACATGGACAGATGTTATTTCTATTGTCGCAGGTTATGATAAAACAGTTATAGGTTTAAAGTCAGATGGCACATGTATATCTACTAATCAAAATGTATCTACATGGACAGATATTGTCGCAGTTGCCGCAGGTTTTGGATTTGTTGTAGGATTAAAATCGGATGGAACAGTTGTTAATTCATCTAATAATAATTTAACAAATACATTAACTAATGTTGTTAATATTTCTAGTGGATATTATAGTGTTTTATATTTAAAATCTGATAAAACCTGTGGAGCTGTTAAATTTGATGTAAACAGTACAACTATTGACACTTCTGGTTTGACGGATATTGTATATAATAAAAAAGATATTTATTTAACAGTTTTCAAAAATGCAAGTAATGATGTATTTAAAAATATTGATTTTTGTTCTGTTATTAAAGATTTTAATTTATATAAATTGTGGTTTAAAAGCTTAAATAATATTTATTATTCAGAATCATTAAATGGTAAATCAAATTGGTATAGTCCAATATTATTAGATCAATTTAAAGATGATATATTAATCAATGTATCAAAAAACACAACTAATTATGAAGCATTTTATTCTGAAAATAATGTTTTGAAACATTCTACATCATTAGATGGTAAAAACACTTGGACAACACCTGCTTTAGTTACACCATTAAATTCTTCTACTCCCGGTACAGGTGATGATTCAAAAGATTATATCGAAAGCATTTCTATGGTATATTGCGTTAAATCAAAAGAAAATAAAAACAAAATTACTCAATTAGGTTTAAATATTTGGCAACCAAATTGTGATTACAAAGTAGGTAATATATGTTTCTCTGCTAATATCAATGAATTAAAATATATGAAATGTATAAAAGATGGTATTAGCGGAAATACTGAACCAATTTGGATAATAAATAAAGAATTAGATGACGCAACTACCCGTTGGATTGTTTTTGATATGTTAAAGCCTAACAATAATAGTTTTGGTGATGGAGTTGATTTAGGAACTATTATACCTTACTTAAGTAGTAAAGCACCTAAAGGATGGCTTGCTTGTAATAATGGCGATCTGGTTAAACGCAGTGATTATCCTGACCTTTGGGATTGGGTGCAATCTAATGCTCCACTTATTAGTGAAACTGAATGGCAAGATTTAATAGCTATCCAAACTTCTGTAGGAGCATTTAGTAAAGGTGATGGTGTTTCTACATTTAGATTACCTAAGATAGTGGACTTCATTCGTGGTGGTAATACGGCTGGTGTTTGGCAGAATGATACATTTAAAACACATAATCACACTATGGGTTCAAACAATATTCCAGCATATAATTGGGGAACAAATTATATAGCTGTTGATGGTGGAATATATAATAATATGAATCCCGGCACAGGAAATACCGGAGATATTGAAACTAGACCTAAAAACATTTCTATGGTTTATTATATTAAAGCATTTAAATCAAATACATCAAATAGTATAGGTTTAAATATTTGGCAACCAAATACCGAATATGCTACTGGTAATGTTTGTTTTGCAATAAATGCTAATGAATTAAAATACATGAAATGTTTAAAAGATGGTATTAGTGGAAACATTGAACCAAGCTGGATTTCTGGCAATATTGTAGATGATAATACTACTGAATGGAAAGTAATAGATTTATTAAATAGTGCAGGTTCTGGTGGTGGCGGTATTGAAGTAGGGGCTATTATTCCATACTTAACAAATAAGATACCTAGAAATTGGTTAGCTTGTGATAAGGGTGATCTAGTTAGTAGAGATGATTATCCTGATCTTTGGAAATGGGTGCAAATTAATGCTCCACTGATTACAGATGCAGAGTGGCAAAGCAAATCAAATACACAATCATCTATCGGTGCATTTAGTACGGGTGACGGTGTTTCTACATTTAGATTACCTAAGATAGTAGACTTTGTACGTGGTGGTAGTGTATCAGGTGTTTATCAAAGTGATGCAATTAGAAATATTACTGGTAGTATAAGTTTTGGAGTAGGAATTTCAAAACAAGATAGTGGATTATTTACTACTTCTAACAATAATTCTCTTGGCAATGGTGTAGGAACTGATGCTAGTAGATTGAAATTTGACGCATCACAAGTAGTTCCTACTGCTGACGAAAATAGACCTAAAAACATTTCTATGGTTTATTGTATTAAAGCTACTGATGATATCACTAAAGCGTCTATTGGATTAGGTCTAAATTCTTGGCAAGCAAATGCAGATTATACTGTTGGCAATGTTTGTTATTCAGTATCATCCAATGATATTAAATATATGAAATGTATTAAAAATGGTTTATCTGGTACTGTAGAGCCACAATGGACTATTGGTAAGAAAGTAAATGATAATACTACCCAATGGCAAGTGTTTAATTTATTAACCAATAATAGTGGATTATCTGTGGGTATAGTTATGCCCCATTTAGCTAAAACTGCCCCAGAAGGGTGGTTAGCTTGCGATAAGGGTGATCTAGTTAGTAGAACTACTTATCCTGACCTTTGGGAATGGGTACAAACTTATGCTCCACTTATTAGCGAAACTGAGTGGCAAACAAAAGCTAATACACAAACTTCTATTGGATATTATAGTACAGGTGATGGTGCTACTACATTTAGATTACCTAAGATAGTGGATTTCATTCGTGGTGGTAGTACAGTAGGTGCTTATCAAAGTGATACATTTAAAGCACATACTCATATTCATAAACAAGAATACTCTAATTATCAAGTAGATAATGCAACACATACAGGTTTATCCACTTATGATACTATTGGTGGAGTAATCAATAAAGCTGTTACTGAAGTTGGTGAGGCAGAAACTAGACCTAAAAATATTACAATGTTATATTGTGTTAAAGCTTTTAACACTGTTTTAAATCAAGGTGTTGTAAATATTTCATCATTAGCAACAGATATTGCTAAAAAACAAAATAAATTATTATTTGCATATATTGTTGATGAAAAACCAAGTGGTACAGGTGGTGGTGCATTTGTAGCAGGTGATTGGAGAACAAGGACTTTAAATACTGTAAAATGCAATATTGATAATTTTGTTACTTTAAATAATAATCAAATTACATTAAATGTAGGTACTTATATTATTAAAGCCGCTACTCCTGCTTGTCATGTCGATATGCACAAAAGTAGATTGCAAAACATTACAGATAATATTACTATTGCTTATGGTACTTCTGAAAATTGTTCATTTACTACATCTACAGATGGTATACAAACATATTCTTTTGTTACTACAAAGATAACCATAGGTGAAACCAAAACATTTGAATTACAACATTATTGCGGTCAAAATCAAACAGCAATAACAGCTATGGGTGTAATGAGTAATATTAGTAATGTACCGGAAATTTATTCTACAATGGAAATTTGGAAATTAGAATAAAATTAAACTCCCTAGTTTTTTAAAAAACTAGGGAGTTTTTCTTATAAAAAATTATAGTTTACTTATTTTTAAAATAGAGATAAGTTCATATATTAAAAACCACCAATATGATTTGGTGGTTTTATATAAAATGGGAGTTGAATAAATGTGTCATTAATTAAAATAGGTAATCTTTCTATTATTGATAATAGTTTTTTATCCTTAATCCCCGATACTATTCCAAAAACTGTTAATTCTAACAATGGGTCTATCGAAATAGATGATGATAATGATTATTACATAGTTAATGGTGATGAAAATTTAAATTCATTTATTGGTGTATCTGATAAATGTTTTGTTGTACAATGGAACACTAATCGACAAATTAATAATAATTCAAATTTAAAACTGTATAACAATAATAATCGAAAAATTAAACAAGGTGATATTAGTGAATTTGTTTTTACTGATGACAATCAAGTTAAAGAAATAAATTTCATTCCAAAAAATCAAAATGAAAAAGGTTTTTTCACCATGACTACTATAGCAACACAAGGACAAACAGAATTTGTTTTGCCAGTTGTTATTAGAAAATCTACTTCTCAAATAGTTGTTAATATAAACGATTTTCTTATTACAGAAAATTATTATGCATTAAAAAATGACCATTTATTAATGAAAGTTAATAATAATGGTAAAAGTCAAATTTGCACCATTATTGCTACTATCGCTAGTTTTGTTACTGCGTTAAATCAAAATGATCGAGTAGATATTGCAGTTATAGATAAATTGTCAAATTTATATAACAATAATTCAAATTCTGATGATAATGTAGATAGTAAATACTTATCTTCTCTTGATTATATTGGTCGTAAAATATGGAAAGCAAATGTTCAATACAAACTTGGAGATATTCGTTTTACCAATAAATTGCCAGAAGGTTGTTATTTGGAGTGTTTACAAGATGGTAATAGTTCATCAGTGGAACCTGATTGGATTATAGGACAAGTTATAATAGACAATACTACTAAATGGAGAATCAGAAGCTTATCTGAAAGCACTGGTGGAATAGAGATTGGCACAATCATGCCACATCTGTCTACCACTGTACCAGAAGGTTGGTTGGCTTGTGATAGTGGCTTATTGGTTAGCAGAACTACTTATTCTGCATTATGGAGTTGGGTACAAAAAAACGCACCATTAGTTAGTGAATCTGAATGGCAAAGTAAATCAAATACACAATCATCAGTAGGTTTTTATAGTACAGGAGATGGTGTTTCTACATTTAGATTACCTAAAATAGTAGATTTTATTCGTGGTGGAAACATTGCTGGTAATTATCAAAGTGATGCCATTAGAAATATTACTGGTACAACCAATACAAGCCCAACTATAAGCAATTCTTCAAGTGGCGCATTTACACAGGTTGTTAATAGTAGTCAAGCTGGTATAAGTGGTTCAACTTATGACGGATATTTAGCACAATTTGATGCATCTAGAGTAGTTCCTACCGCTGATGAAAATAGACCTAAAAATATTTCTATGATTTATTGTGTTAAAGCCTATAGTATTACTCCAAAAGAAGTTGGTATGATTTCTGCTTCACAATATTTAGGATTAAAATTATGGCAACCAAATACTGATTATATTGTTAATGACATTTGTTTTTCTTCTACAAATAGTGAATTAAAATATATAAAATGTATTAAAAATGGTTTATCTGGTACTATAGAACCACAATGGACTATTGGACAATGGGTTGATGATAATACTACTCAATGGCAAGTTTGTGATTTATTAACTAGTAGTGGTTCTGGTAATAATATTAGTGAAGGTGTTGAACTTGGTACTATTATTCCATTTTTAGTTAACAATATTCCTAATGGATGGTTAGCTTGCGATAAGGGTGATTTAGTCAATAGAGATGACTATACTGATCTTTGGGAATGGGTGCAATCTAATGCACCATTGGTTACAGATGAAGAATGGATAGAAAAATCAAACATACAATCATCTGTAGGTTTATTTAGTTTAGGTGATAACAATCTAACATTTAGATTACCTAAAATAGTAGATTTTATTCGTGGTGGTAGTGTTGCTGGTTCTTTTCAAGGTGATAACTCAAATTCAATCACTCAAATTGAAGCTAGAGCATTGAGTCAAGGCACTTCTGATGCAACAGGAACATGGAGTATGCCAACTGATGGTTCTTGGTCTAGTGAAATAGATACTGGCGATGCAGGTAGTGCTAGTGCGTGTCAAATGAAATTAAGAACCAATGGAATAGAAACTAGACCAAAAAACATTACTATGATTTATTGTATTAAAGCTGTAAAAAATGCTACTGTGGATAAAGATTTAAGTAATGCTTTAGAATTTGATAAAGCTAAAATGCGTAAATCATTAACTTATTATCATATTGGTGACATTAAATTTTCCAATACATTACCTAGTTATGCTTATTTAGAGTGTATTGAAGAAGGAACTACTGATTTAAAAGAACCAACTTGGCCTACTGTGATTGGGCAAACTATTATTGATGGTAGTGTTACATGGGTAATTCGTGATTTACGTCAAGGAAATAAAGCTGGTAATATTGTTAATGTAATAGATGTAGGAAATACTAAAGCTGGATTACCTGCATTAAGCGGTAAATTATTAACTGATATTGATAGTAGTTCTACTATTAGAAATACAGTTTTATTTGGTGATATTTCAAAAGATAATAATCCAAAATGTTTAGAAATTAATGGAAATAAGATTTCACTTAAATCAGGCACAATTATATCTTTTGCTAATGGTTGGGATGACGCTAAACCAAAAGAACATATTAAAAAAGTTGAACTTGAAACTAATACAGCGTTAATCAATACAAGTGATTATACTATACCTAAAAAATATAGTAACAATCTTTGTATCGGTGGAACACCTATTTCTAGTGGAGATATTGTAAATTACTCAAATATTATGGCTTTTGATGGGTCAAGTGAAGCAGGCGCTTGGCGTAGTAATATTGATGCTAATTCATGTATCAATACCGCTTTTATTGGGTACGGCTTTAACACTAAAAAACGTATTCGTAAAATAAAATTAGTACATGATACCATTAATGAATATGTAACATCAGTTAAAATTCAATATTCTGACAATGGAACTAGCTGGACGAATGTTGGTGATTATAGCACTACTGTTGGCGTAAATTATATCTATGTATCACCAGTGGGTGAACATCAATATTGGCGTATAATGGCGAACTCCAATGCCAAAAACGGTAATGGAACTCCTGTTGCTTGGTATGTAAAAGAAATTGAAATGTATGAAGCATATCAAACAAATTATATTTATGCTGATTATGATGAAAAGAGTGATCTTATATCATTAAAATCCACTGTAAATAAAATACAAAAAACATCTTCTACAACTAAATCAAAAGGATTTAAACAAGGATATTATACAGGTAATTTATGTTCAAATGGTTTAGCTATTTCTGGTGGTGATTACAGTGGTTATCCTGCTGGAAATGCATTTATGAAACAAAATTCATTTTGGCAATGTAGTCAAGGTGATGGAACACCTATTCCACAAACAAACAATGCTTATATTGGTTATCGTTTTGATTCTCCAAAATCTATTAGAAAAATGATAATCTCTAATAATCAGACTAATTATTGGCCTTGTTTTACAGTGCAATGTTCTAATGATGGTGTTAATTGGACAAATGCTACTAAAGAAATTATTATGCCTGATTATGGTAATACTGCAATTATTGGTGTTTTTGAAATCTCTATTCCGTTTATGAATAAAAGTTACTCTTATTGGCGTTTATTAGCAACGAAAGGATTAAGTCTTGGTCGTTGGGTAGTTGATGAAATTGAGATGATGGAATATGTAGAGATTGATTTAAATAATACTATAGAATATAGTAACAACCTTTGTATAAGTGGAACTGCAATTTCTAGTGGTAATTATACAGGCAGTATTAATAATAACGCATTTGATAATTCTATTACTACTATTTGGAAATCAGAAAATAACAGTGAATATAACACAAGATATATTGGTTATGATTTCGGCATAGAAAAAACAATAAATAAAATTTGTATTAATATTGTTTCATTTTCTAATTCTGTTAAAGTTCAATATTCTAATAATGCAACCAATTGGACAGATATAGGAATATATAATGTTGTTAATGGTCAAAATGAATTATATATTGAAAAAGATATTAAAGCTCGTTATTGGAGAATTATAGGCAATAGTCTTACACAAACTAATGGAATTAGTAATAAAGTAGAAAACTTCAATGTTGCAAGTGTTACTATGCATAATAAAATCCAAGCATTTTATTACACTGAAAATGTTTGTGTTAATGGAACACCTATTGGTTCGCCAGTTGCACAGCCACCTGCACCACAATATTTATTAAATTACGCTTTTGATGGAAATGATACTACATTATATTGTCCATCACCACAACCATTAGGTGCATGTAAAGATTTATATGTTGGTTATAGTTTCAATTCCACAAAAAAGATCAATAGAATATTATTACATCAACATTCTTCTTTAGATGGTTGTGTGTCTAGTGTTAAAATTCAATATTCATCTGATGGTAACACTTGGTTAGATCATGTTGTTATTGATGGATTAACTATTGGTAAAAACACATTTGATTTTCCAACTATTAATACACAATACATTCGTGTTTTGGCTAATAGTAATACTATTATTTCTAATGAAAATAGTGCATGGAAAATTTATAATATTGAAATGTATGAATTGGTTTTTGTCAATTCTAATTCAATGATATTTGATAGTTTTAATTATAGTGAAAATCTTTGTGTTGATGGTTTAGTAATTAGTTCACCACCTGCACTTTATAGTTCTAGTATTAATGATAATTATTTTGCCAAATATGCTTTTGATGATAATGTAAATACTAGTTTTGCGCCATTAAAAGGATATGGTGATGGAAATTGTTTAGGTGCTTGGATAGGTTATAATTTTAAAGCTATTAAATCTATTAATAGAATTGAATTATTCCAATCATTATTATCTAAACACGCTATATCTAGTGTAAAGATTCAATATTCATATGATGGAAATACTTGGATAGATAGTGTTGCATTCAATAATTTAACAATAGGTAAAAACACATTAAATTTTCCAACTATTAACACACAATATATTCGTATATTAGCTAACAGTAATACTATAGAGTTAATAAATGGTTCTGTATGGAAAGTTGTAAAAATAGAAATGAACCAATTATTATCTACTAGAAACATTATTACTAAAGATAATATTCTACCTATATTTTCAGAAAATCTTTGTGTTGGTGGTATGGCTATTGCTAGTGGTTCATTATCCAACGATGATGCAAAAGAATTTGCATTCAATCAAACACAAGAAAAAATTTGGCGAAGTGAAATAAATACTGCGTTTAATACAAGGTATATAGGTTATGATTTTGGTGTTAATAAACATATAAGATTAATAAAATGTAAACTATGTTTCTTAACAACTACTATTAAAATTCAAAATTCATTAAATGGCATTGATTGGCAAGATGTTTTAATTACCAATGGAACATCATCTGAGGATGTGGTATTATTCTTACCAGAAAGCCGTTCAGCACGTTTTTGGCGTATAATTTGTAACTCTAATACAAGAATTGATGGAACAAGTGTTACAAATGTTCATTTGTCTGTAGCGAATATGAGAATGTTTGAAATTTGTAATGATTTAAATATATATGATTCATATAAAGGCATTACACAATATTTTAACAATGGCATTTTTGAGGAAAAATCAAGAGTGTTTATTGGAGAAGTTGTAACAGATAAAAATGGCTATATTGTTGAAATGTTATCTTATAAATATGGATTAAATCAAATCAAAGCATTACCAGCGGAACAAAGTGATGATGTAGTCACATTAGGACAATTTGAATCGTTATTAAGTTATAATGGATATCAAATATTACCAAATGGATTAATTATGCAATGGGGTACAGTTACATTGCCACCTAATTCATCAACAGTCACTGTTACATTCCCAATTGCTTTTCCTAGCACTTGTTTACAAGTTATTGCTGGTGGTGAATCTGGATTAGGCACAGCTCCTGTATGTGCTTGTGATTTTACTAATACAACTTGTAAAATAGCACAAATGGCTGTAGTGGCTATTAATGGAACGCAAAAAGCACATTTTATTGCATTTGGATATTAAAGGAGAAGCTACTGAAATGTATAAAGTAAATTACGATATTTTAACAGGTGATATATTAGGTTATTATCCAGACTTTATAGAATATAAATCAATACCTCAACCATTTATAATTATTGATAATGAATGTTATAATGATTGCATTAACAACCCTAATAAAAGAAAAGTTGATGTAACAAGACAAGTTATAGTAGAAAAACAAGAAGAAATAAAAACAAATATTATAACACCATTAGTTGATAAAGAAAAAGCAGATTTGTGGGAGGCTATATTGGCTTTATCACAAGAAATAGAAAAATTGAAAGGTAATAATTAATTATGGATTTGATTGAATGGAAAATTAAAGCTTATGTATATTTAGTAAAGGCTGGACGTTTAACTTTAGAAGAAGATGTTCCAGAAGAATATAGAGTAGTCGTTGCAGAACGTTTACTTAAATAAACAAAAGCACACCAATTAAGGTGTGCTTTTGTTTTAAAACATTTTTTCTGCTTCTTCAAAAAACTTTAATATATTTTTTTTAAATTCATCAAAATCTTCTTTACTTCTAATACCTTGAACAAAACCGTTTTTTGTAGGCCCGTTATATTCGTTTTTTTCTGTAGGATTTTGCCATTCCCTAAAATTAATATTTAATGTTCCACTTTTTTTATTTTCTTCTAATGCAAAAACCCAATATTTATTTGAATCAACTTTATCATATTGTACTTCTACCAATTTATTAAAATTATCTGCCCAATTAGTTTTACCTGCCAAAATTTTAATCTCCTTTTAATTTAAATACTATATTTTATTATAATAATTAATTTTGTTTTAATAAACAAAAAAGCTAATCAATTAAGATTAGCTTTTTTGTAGAGCGTGTAAGCTCAAATATGGACACAAAGAAGGTTATAAGTAGTAAATATGGTGCATATCATATTTACATTTATTATTGTAACATAGGTTTCACTTTAAGTCAATAGTATGTTTTTAGTTAATATCAAAAAATTTTTTTAATCAAACTTGTTGATATAAAAGAGCTGTTTCAATTTTATTACAACTTTTATGGTTTTACCCAATGGTAATCCTCTTTTAAATAATTTTCATTTTTATTTGAAAAACTATAAATCAAATTATTATTTCTTTTTACTTCTACATTTAAATGTTGCAATGCGTTTTCAACATCATCTAAACATTCTTGATCTGCTCCACCAACAATAGTTACTTGTTGTAGTTCTTTAAAAACTGCTACCATATCTGATGGTACTAAAAAATTTTCATGCACATTACCGGGAACAATAAGATTTTCACCATATTTATATACTTCATCTTCTTTAATGATTTCAATTTCCCCATCTTCCATTAATTCTTCTATATATTCTTGTTCAAAACCACCATATGATTTATATAAAACATCAGTAGCACAGTTTTTTAAAAAATAAGGAATATCTGTATCACCACTATTATCATCAACTACAACAATTACTCTAGGAAATTGAGAGACATATGATTCTAAAGACTCTAAATATTCTTCTGTAAAAAAATTGCTAAAATCTTTTTGCACATCTACAACTACCAATGTTGAATTAAATGCTACTTTTTTTAATCTTTTCATGTGTTACTCTTTTTTCTTCGCAGAAACAATACGTTGTAAAATGCGATTAGAAGATAATTTTTCATTTAAAAAATCATAATTTTTATCTTTTTCTATATTAACAACATATCCGGTTTCGTTTAACGAAAAAGCCAAAAATCCACCATTATTTGAACTATAACTTTCTAGTGGAATGCCACCAATTGCCTTAACAGCATTAACTAATTGTTCAACAATACGATTTTCACTTGAAGCATATTTTTTCAAATCTTCATCTTCATCAATAGTTGTATCAGCGTAATTCCATCTTTTAGTGTTCCAGTATTTGCTTAATGCAATAGGCAACATATACATCTCTACAGCATTAGGTTGTTGAATTTCATCATCAGAAAACATATCCCATTCAGGCCACATTTCAGTATTCAAATAATATACTTTACCTGTTTCTGGGTCATAAGAATAAATAAACCAATCATCACATAATAAATATTTTAAAATCACTTTTTTCTCTCCTTTTATTCTCTTATTGGTATCATAGTAGGAATGTCTTTTAATCTAAATAAATCACCATATGTAGGAATTAATAAACATTCTTTATCAGCAGTTTTTTCAAAATTGCCAATTATAAACAACATAATCTCGCCTGATTCCGTAAGCACTAAACTTGCCATACCTAAATACTTGGTTATATCTTCTGATAAATCAGGAAAATACAATCTAATGTTTTTGTTAATATTTAAAATACCATCTTGATAGTTCTCAGCATTTTTAGAAACAATGTAATCTGTTTCTAATTCAGTAAAATAATTATCAAACATATTTTCTTTACTTGCCATTACAACATCTTTTACAAATAACAATTCAGAATTAACATCTGATTTATTTAATGTATCTAATAAATGATTGAGCTTTATTTTGTCACCATCCATTAAATAAGAATAAACTTTACCTCCCGGTAATCTATTGATTAAATTATTTAATGAATAAATGTTATTTTCATCAAATTTTAATACATTACTACCAGAACTTAATGTAGTAATAAAGTATTTCCAATCTGATATGCGTTTAATTTTTTGTTCTTTCACACCTAATAAACCTTGATACGGAATATGGTTATACCAAATAGAAACAATATCTGTTTCTTTTGGGTGATAAGATGTTAATACTGGAACAGTAACTTTTACACCTGTTGGTGGTTTAATGTTAAATGTAATGGTTATAAATGGTGTTCCGAAACTATTTTGATCTACTTCATATGTGATTAATTCGGTTTTTGTCCCTGTTGGTTCACTGGTTACAGGGTCATATGTAGTAGTGGTGAAAAACATACTATCATTATAATATGCTACTCTATGATTTTTAGTTTCTTTTATTTTACCCCATTGATCATATATGTTGTCAATAAAACCCATAGTAGATTTTAATATTCCACAATTACCACCTGTAAAACAAGGTATAGTGAAAACATTATCTGTTCCGTTACCAGTTATTTCTAATAAATGCGTTCTATGAATATCATGTATTAATGTTTTAGTTTGTGTTTCATATTCAAATACTATTCCACCTAATACAATTTGAATACTTACTATTTCGCCATATCCAACACTATTTAATAATTCAAATTCTATATAAGTATCATATTTTTTCAATTTGACTATTTTATTATTTTCTATAAATTGAATACCTAAAACTGGATATCCATATACTTCTTTTGCAATCCTATAAACATTAGTATTATTACCAGTTAAATAATAATGTAATAATCTTGCAGATGCATTGTTATTTTCTCTATTAAGTGAATAATCATATGCACAATCAACTTTATTACTTACACGTCTTGGTTTTAAATAATTTATTTTTCTAGGCTCTAATACATGTTTACGGTGAAAAGAAATTTCTTGGAATTTACCATTCTCTAATTGTAAACCAGCTTTTAATAATTCATTAGGCACATCACTTCCACCACTACCAGCAGGAATTTTTAAATCAAATTTAATATAAATAAATGGTAACTGTGGAATGTTGGATATAAAAAACATTTCATTATTACTAACTGTTGTCCATGTACCTGTTAATATTTCACCATTTTCTTTATATACAATAGGAGTACCTATTAATGTTTTTCCTTCGGGTATATAAAAAGTAAATTTTGAATTACTATCTGATGATTCATTAGCCAATCTAAAAACAGTATTTTCTTGTATGATTTCATTATCTTGATAATTTCTAATAATACCATTAAATGATGATTGTAATAAACTATTACCGTATATAACATCATTAGGAATATTCCCCCAATAAGCATTATTAATATATGATAATTCATTAGTAGTAATAATTTCTTCGTAAACTTTTTTATATACAATACATTCTTCAATTACACAACCATTTTCGATAGTTTCTATTGCACCAAATTTTATCTTAGCAGGTATTAATTGAATATTAGAATGTGTTCCTTGTCCTATCATTTTTCCATTTAAATAAATAAATGCCATACCTAAATAAGTAGAAAAACTAATACGCATATGATAAGTTTCTTTTGCTAATAATAATTTTTGTTTTAAATCTACATAAATTTTATTAACAAATGTACTATTTACATCATCATATATATTCAAAATCATTTGAGAATCTATTTTTTCAAATTTTAATACTAAATTATCATTAGCATCTAATAAAGATAAAATAGTTTGTTTGCAATTATCTGGGCTATTCCAATCAGGTTGTAAATAAAAATCTATTGTGCCAGCATTCATATCTAAATCTTGTAATTGGCAAACAATTTCATTTTTACCATTTATAATAATCCATAACCACTTATATTATCTCTATAGATTAAATTGCCATCACCTGTAGCACTATATTGTGGAGTCGGGTTATTAGCTAAATATGGTTTTATTGAACGATTAAAACTATTTACAAAAACAATATAATTATTATCTGTATAGTTTAATTTAGTATTTCCAAATTGCAATCTACGCAATTGATTAGTGTCTTTTGTTTGTAATTCACCTGTAAATAATTGTTTTAATCCTTTATTTAAATAATAATCATTATTAAATTCTTTAATATTTATTCTTTTTCTTAAATCTATAATATCAAATTGATTAATATAATTATAACTTAAACCATCTGGACGAACATCATTTAAATCGCCATTTTCAATAGAAACAGGCAAATTATTATATTGATTGGAACCATTAAAATTAGATAAAGAATATTTGCCTTTATTTCTTCTTTTTATTCTAAACAGTGGTATAGCAAAAATATAATTACCATAAATAGTAGAAGAGGTTAAGTTAGTATTTGGTCTATTGGCAACATATAAATTATCATCACAGTAAAAGTCACAATTTTTATAAGTTTCATTACTAGCACTCATATAAATTAAATTTTTATCCATTTTTTTCAATTTGCCATTAGCTTCTGCATAAATAGGATTAAACACTAAATTACTTTCAAATCCTAATCCATTTTTAAAATAATTGAAATCTACATTTTGTACTGTGCGGATATTCCATTTTAAAACTACTCGTTGACTCGTTGGAGAATTAATTCGTTTATCTACTATAGAGTAATTTAAATCATCACCAATATGATATCCATCTTTTTTAATACTCATTTCATGATCTAAAAACTCAAACCATGTTTCTAAGAAAACTAAATCTTCTCTTACACCTTCTTCTGGTGCTTGTCCTAGGTCAATTAAAACGTATTCATTTTCTAATGTTCCTGATAATGTTAATTCATAACCATTAACAAATGCTCTTGCAGGTGCGATAGCTATTTTATTTTCTTGTTTAGCACCATTATGAACAGGGTTAAATATAATTGGCTCTATATTTTTATATTCTTTTTGAATTAATTCAATAAAGCCACTAGGAATTAAACGTCTAACAAGAGAAGTTCGTTGATTCTCTTGCATTACTTGTATATCATTTAGCTCTGTTTCTAAAACAGGTATATCATAGCCAAATTTAATTCTTGTAAAACTACAATCTTTATTGTAGGTAGAATCGTATTGATATCTATTCACTATTTACTCCCACCTATTTTATGTATTTACTTTAGAAATAGAGTAAATATATGTTTTTAAAACAAAAAACACAAAATAATTTCATTGACATATATATATAAATATGATAAAATTATTCTGTATATGCAAAGAGGGGGAATATTTATCATGCCGTGGTTTATTTTGGGATTTTGCGTTTGTTCAGCAGTAAGTTATCTTATAGTGGAAGGAAGTGATTAAATTGCCGTTGCTATATTTAGTTGCTGGTGGATGTTTAGGTGTTATTTTTGGTTCTGAAATGAAAAAGTCAAAATATAAAAGTGCTAGTTTTTCCGGTTTTAATTTTACATTTCAACAATAAGGGGGAAAAGTAATGGTTCGTAAAGTACGTTCTGATTGTACTGTTGGAAGTTTTGAAAAAACCAGAGGATTGCCACCGGGAACTATTCGCAATCCTAACGGAAGGGATACACGTTCTGATAAATTAATTGCTACTGTTAGAAAAGAATATAGTAAGTGAACATTTTTACCCCCACCTAAACAAAGGTGGGGTTTTTAGTGATAAAAAAATAAGTGCCAATCGGCACTTATTTTATATCATATTTATCACAAAACTCTTTTAATGTCATATCAGGGTTTGATTTTAAATTTGATTTTAATTCTTGCTTTAAAGCAAGTTTGTTGTGCAACAACAATTGCTTGTCCTTATATTTTTTGATTAATTCTGGGTGCTTATTGCTTCTCATCATATTACCGATGGAATTGTACATACTTTGTACTGAAACATTTCTTATCTTGCAAAAAGATGCAAAATTTTCACGAGAATCTTCATTGATATAATCCTCAATGAATTTTATAATTTCAGGTTCGTTTTTAATAGTTAATTGTTTTCTTTTTTCAATAATATTAAACATTAAGCATTTTTTTCTATACTTGGCTATTAAATCACTGTGGTTGTTTTGTTTTGCCAATCTAAACACAAAATTGTACATATTGCTTACTGAAATATTGTTTTTTTGACAAAAAGATGTAAAACTTTCATTTACACTTTCATCAAGATAATCTTCAATGATATTTATTTTTGTTTTTTGTTGCACATCTGACTCTTTTGGTCTGCCAGCATATTGAAATAACGAAACTTTATCTTTGTATCTTTGTATTAAATCTAAATGTAAATTTTTTTGCACCATGCAAGTGATGAAGTTGTACATGTTTCTTCTTGAAATGTTTTTTTTATCGCAAAAAGATGTAAAATCCTCATTTACACTCTCATCAAGATAGTCTTCAAGTATTTTTATTCTTTCATGAAAAAGCGGTTTCTTTTTATTTTTGTTTTTAAATTGTGAATTCTTTTCTTTATATCTTTGTATTAAATCTAAATACATATTTTGTTTTAGCATATTATTGATAAAACTATACATACTTTGCGCTAGAATGTTGTTTTTTTGACAAAAAGACATAAAGAATTCATTTACATTTTCATCAAGATAATCTTCAATTATTTTTATTTTTTCTTGTTGTTTAATAGATAAAAGTTTTGTTTTTTGATTTTCAATTAATGGCGATTTTTGTTCTTTCTTATCATGATTAGGAATGCTTTTTTGTTGTTTGCTTTTTTTGTACAATTTTACAAAACGATGTTTAGGATGATTGCTGATAAAATCATAAATGGCTTTTGATTTAACATTGTATTTGTTAGCTAAAAACACTATGCTATCCTTAGTTTTTAAATGTTCTTTTATTACTTTAATAACAATGTCACTTAATGATAATGGTTTTTTACTCCATAAACTTGTTTTGAGATTAGATTTAGGTTTGACTATATATTCTTGATATAATGATTTGTTGTTTGCTTTTACAGAAATTAAAGCCAAGTTCCATTCATAATGACTTATATTGTTATTTATTTTGAAGTTTTTCAATGTTTCATTACTATTAACAAAATCACGTACAAGGTTTTCTTTTTTTTGCTTTTCAATATTACCTTTGTATAGATATTGATTATATAAGTCAATATCTATATCTTTTAAATCATTCTTGATAAATGATTTTAAGCGACCTTCTTTGATATTGTTTGAAATAGCTAATTTGCAAACAGTTAGTTTTTTATTACTAACTAAAGATTTTACCAAATCTAAATACAAAGGAATATTATCTTCCATTGCCTATCACTCCTTTTTTTATCATTTTATCATTTATTCGAACAAAAGTAAATAAAAAAATGATTTTTAAGAAGTTATGAGTTCTTTGTTAATTGAATGTATTCGTAGTATTCATTTGGTACACATTTATAATCTTTCAATCCACTAACAAATTTGAAAAACTTAGTTGTGTCAATTTTATTTTTTCTACAAAAATCAGTTGGACTTAATTCATTATTGATTTTTTTTGTTTCAATAAATTTAATTAAAAATGCAAAATAGATTGATTTGATTTTTTTTGTAGAATCTTGTTCTTTTGGAGTATCTTCTTTATTGATTAAACTTAATAATTTTGAACGCAATTCTTCATTTTCTAATTTAAAAACAATATAATATAACAAATCATAAGGTCTTTTGTTTTCTGTAATACAAAATTTATGAAAACTTTCATAATCATTATGAGTATTAATGAATTTATTGATTAATTTTACAGATTTAGTGCATTCTTGTTTGCCTTTTTTAATCAATGTATTTCTATACTTCATTTTTGCTCTAAACAAATCTTTTTTGGATATATCAGGATTGTTTAATAAAAATTCTTGACTATTAAATTTAGATTGATTATATAAAGCCATAATTTCTTTTAAACGCTTATCACTATGAACAAATTCATAGTATTGTTTATATAATTCTTTATCTTTATGTTTTAATCTAGCAATGTATCCTTTCATTTTTTCGCTATCTATATCTTTTTTTAAACAAAATTTAAAAATTGTTGTTTTTTCACCACGGATAAATTCTTTAATGTACTCCATATAAATTTCTCGTTCTGCACTCATTTTAAGCACTCCCTTAGTTTTTATTTCTTTTTGTATTGTACTTTATTATTTACAAAAAAGCAATATAAAAACACTACTTTTTTTGTAGTGTTTTTATATTTTTTATACCCACATTATTGCGTCTACTTCTTCTATTGTTGTTGCCGCACTAACTTGGTTTTTTAATACAGAACATTTATATAATAATTGTTCTTTTTGTATTGCACCATCTTTTAAAACTTGTAAAAATTTATTGTATGTATGTGGATACCAACTTTTTGTTATATCATTTGTATCCCAAATTCTATATAATACTGTTGCTTCTACTGGCTCTGTTTCACTATAATTAGGGTCAATTTCTTTATTTTTTAACCATGTATTATGTGAATTTAACCAAATATCATAATTCATTTGTGCCATAGCTAATGCTTGTTGAAAATTCATTTGATCTTCAATATCACTATCGTATCGATGCATTTCACCAAGTGCATCTGAATAAATACCTGAAACTAATTCCAATTTACAATCATTATTTATTTCGTTTATGCGCTCTTTTTTAAAATTTTCTAAAACAATACTAATACGATAACTTTCATCTACTTCTCGCCATTCGCTATAAAACATTTGTTTATATTCTTCTGTAATTTTATTTTCTCCCCAAGGTGGAGACTCTTGTAATACAGATGTAATACCATTATACCACATATCCTTAATCACCTACTCCAACAAATAATCCTATATAGCCAGTAGTTAACGCTACGCCTGTAGGACTAAATGCTTTTTCTAATAATGCCGATGTTCCAGTTTTTATGGTAATATTAAAGGGTGTAATTTCTGTTACCATAAATCCATTTGCATTTGTTGTTTGTACACCTATGCTTTTTTCTAATGTTATATCTGTAGAAAAGATCATATCAGGTTCAATATTTACCGTTGCAAATGGGTTTTGAAATAATATCGTTTGATTTGTTGTAGCATATTGGAAACCTAAAAATCTTTTTCTATTATCTCTACCAACACTATTGTTTCTTCCATAAGCTAAATCAGAATCATTTATTAATACGACATTACTGCTACCTGTTCTTATAAACCCTAATACTGCTTTTCTATTACAATTCAATGTATTATATAAACTATTTCCATTTACAGTACAAGGTAATAATAATTTGTTGCTTATGGTTGCTAATTCATCTTCAGTATAGGCTTTATTTCTTATTTCTAAATAATGCAATACACCATTTAAATAATAAGAAATATTAGGAGATTTTAATACATACATTAAGCCACTTTGAGTATTTAATGTTTGTGTTTTGGTAAATAAAGTAAATCCATTTACTTTAAAAATAACTTTGCCATTTACATAACTTAAACTTAATAAATAAGTATCACCGGGATTCATAGTGAAATTTGTATTAGTAAAACTACTATTACCAGATGCAAAATAAATCTTATTACTTGCATTAAATGCTAATCCAAAAAAACCATTATTAGCTGCGTAATTACCATATCCAAATAAGATATTATAACCAGCACTACCATATCCATTATGTGTATATAAAATATTTATTTCTCTTTCAGAAGTTCCAGTAATAGATATATTAGCATTAGATATATAATAGCCATTATTACCCTGTACACTATAATCTAACCAGCCATCTACTTTATTAACAACTCCATTAACATTCATGTTAATTGTGCCTTGTAGTGGTGTAATATTAGTGTTATTGTTAAATTTCCAAGCATATAAAGTATTTGAATTTAAATTAGGCAATTGAGCTTGAATAGAAGATAGACTCCCTGCTTTATCCATTAAAATCAAACTAGCTTGTCTGGAAGGTAAAGAAAAATTTAAAGTATTATTTACATTGATTACTGTTTCTTCTGATAATACATCACCTTTACTAATGTTTACATTTAACCCTGTATTATTAGTTATATCCATTCCATCAATTACACATCCACAATCAATAAA
>Ga0208665_10000012_pt1 | contig 52783 bp, 98 predicted proteins | sample Methanogen_OWC_FD_187365 | JGI IMG/M metagenome (GOLD analysis project Ga0208665, IMG submission 187365) | Enriched soil microbial communities from Old Woman Creek wetland in Ohio, USA - Methanogen_OWC (SPAdes) (version 2) | ecosystem: Environmental > Terrestrial > Soil > Wetlands | place: USA...
CAGATAACTTAACAGTAGGTGGTTATTTAGATTTAGAAGGCACAGGAATAACAACACTACCAGATAACTTAACAGTAGGTGGTTATTTAGATTTAGAAGGCACAGGAATAACAACACTACCAGATAACTTAACAGTAGGTGGTTATTTAGATTTAAATAATTTAATTAATCCAAAGTATCAAACTAAGGTTAAAAAATTACAACAAGGTTTTTGTAAAGAGAAAAAATATATATATTATGATGGTATATTGTGGGGGAATATTAAGTCTATTAAAAAAAGATTAGGCATAACAATATATAAAACACCACTTGGTTTTTGTGTAGTAGAAAAAGAATTATCAGCACATGGTAAAACTTTAAAATTAGCAATGAATGATTTAATATTTAAAAAGTTACAAAACGAGGATATACAAGAAATAATAAAAGAAATAAAAGAAACAGAAAAAGTAACAAAAGAACAATATAGAGCAATAACTGGAGCTTGTAAGTTTGGAACTGATAAATTTGCACAAGATCATAATATAAAAAGTGAAAGTATAAGTTTAGTTAAATTAAGAAAAATATTAATAGATGATTATGGAGCAAGTGAATTTTGGGAATTAGTAGATAAGGAGTAAAAAATGAATCTATACTTTGGATTAAATAAAAGAATAATTAAAAAACCAGTAATATATTGTGCATTACACAAAGTATATTTAACTCAAAGTGATGTAATATATAAAAAGTGTGATACTAAACAGTGTAAACATAGAGTTACAAGAAGTAATTGGAGGAATATATGTTAGAAAAACTAAAGAATAAAATAGAAATATTTTTAATTAAAAAAATAGCAAGAAAAATGTTAAAACAAAATGATTACGATTGTGTAAGATATATAAATAAAAGAGGTGGCACAAATGGGATATATAACACAACAAAGAAAACATGAAAATTTAATTAACAATAAATATAAAGATGATTATAAAATAGGTGAAAAAATAAAAATAGATGGTAGAGTTTGGGTTATACAGTCAATAAAACAAGATACCAAGAACATTTACCACTGTATAGATAAAAATGGATTTAAAGGCAGTTTTCACGCCTTAGAATTTAAAGAAATTAAAGATAGGAGATGTAAGAAATGGAATTAGAACAAGCTAAAAAAATATTAAATAATTATGTAGAAACTTGCAAACAAATTCATTGCAATATATTACAAAGAGAAACAGCAGAAGCTATGGAAGTAGTTTTAAAGGCACTGGAGGGTAAAAATGAATAGGTTAATTATAATTACAATAATATTTTGTATATTTATATTAGGATTTGCAACAGGTAAAAATTTTATAGATAAAAAACTACAAGGTAAATATTATAAAGTAGTAAACGAAAATAGTAGATTAAAAACAGATAATAAAGATATAATGCAGACAAATGAAGAATTAAATTTTAAACTTGGAACTTTTGAAAGAAAAATAAATAATTAAAAGGAGTGTTTTAAATGAACTATAGAAAAAGAAGAAAAGAATTAATTAAAAAAACAAAAGAATTAGAAGAAATAATGGATCTTTACAATAAAACAAAAATAAATAGATACAAGAAACTTTGGTTACAAAGGTTAAGTGAGGTTTAATATGAATAATGTATTACAATGGGTTATAATGATAATTTTGGGAGTTTTAATAACGATATACAATATGTTATTTATATTATGGTTATTAATATATTATATATAAAAAGACAAAAATATATAAAAAAAGATAAATAATACTTGACAATGATGTGAAAACATGATATAATACAATTACATTAAAGAAAGGAGAAAAAATAATGGAATTTAAAGAAGAAGTAAAAAAGAAATTTTACGAATACAAATTAAAAAATAAAAAAACAGATGTGGAAATGGCTGAATTAATAGGTATAAATAAAAAAACTTTAGCTAATACGATTAAAAAAGATATTACACTTGAAAAAAACTGGTATATAATTAATAATTTTTTAGAAAGTCAGGAGGTGAAAACATTGACAGAAACAAAAGAAATAATAGAAAATATAAAAGATCCAAATTATGATTTAAAAGGTAAGATATCATTTGATTGTAATTTAGGGAAAATAACAATGAGTTATAAAGATGCTATGGAAATAGCATTAACAGTTTTAGAAGCAACAGATATAAGAACACCAGAAGTTGATTTACTTATAGAAAAAGCAGATAGAGAATATGGATTAGATCTATATTAATAGGGAGGAATAAAAAAAATGTTTGGATTAAGAAGAATAAAAGAAGAAAATAAAAAGTTAAAAGAAATTATAAAAGAAACTGAGGAATTAGTAAATTTAATAAAAGAAGATAAAACTAAGGTTATAGATAATTTATCTGAAGATATGAAAAAAGCACTTAAAAAAGTAAATCAAATGCAAAATAACTATAATATTTTACAAGAAGAAATGTATAAAGTAGAAGATGAAAATAGAGAATTAAAATTTGAATTAGAACAAATAAAATGTAACACACGTGTAATACAAACAATAGATGGTATTACATTAGAAGTTTCTAAAGAAAAAGTTACTAAAAAACCTAGAAAAAAGAAGGAGGTAGTTAAAAATGAAGAAAAAATATAACGAATTAAAAGATAGATTCGAAAAAGGTGTTAAGTATTTAACAGAACACCCAGAAGAATCAGAACAATACGAAAAAAAGTTAAAAGATATACAAAATGAATTATCAGAAATAATAGAAAAATTAAATATGACAGAAGAGCAAATAGAAAAGGGATTCACGTTAGAAGAGGTTGAAGAGGAATGTAATGTAATAAAACCTGAAACTGGATTACAAGAAACACAAATTCAATTTCCAAAACCTAATAATAGTATTGGATTAGAAATAAGACAACCGAGTAATAGTATGGCAGAGTTTAAAGAAAATTTACAAATAGCTAGTCAATTAGCTAAATCAGATTTAGTGCCAGTAGCATATCAAAACAAACCAGCAAATATAGTTATAGCAATAGATATGGCAAATAGAATGGGTTTAAGTCCTTTTGTAGTAATGTCATCATTAAATATAATTAAGGGGAAAACAGCATGGTCGCGGATCTGCTTGTAGAATGTTAATAGAAAACTGTGGGAAATTTAGAAATTTGAACTTAATTTTTATTGGCGAAAAAGGAAAAGACAGTTATGGTGCATATTTAGAAGCAGAAAGAAAAAGTGATGGTAAAATAATAAAAGGTCCTGAAGTTACATTAGAACTTGCTAAAGCAGAAAAATGGACTACTAATCCAAAATGGTTAACACTTACTGAATTGATGGTTTCTTATAGAAGTTATGCATTCTTTGCAAGAGTTTATTGCCCAGAAGCGCTTTTAGGATTACAAACAACAGAAGAAATAACAGATGTAAATGAAGAAAAACCAGTATCAGAAGTTAAGGATATATTATAGATATGAAAGAAATATGGAAAGATATAAAAGGATATGAGGGATTATATCAAATATCTAATTTAGGTAGAGTTAAAAGTTTAGAAAAATTAACATTTAATCATTTAGTGTTTTTTAAAAGAAAAGAAATTATATTAAAACAAAATTTAGATAAAAAAGGATATTGTGTTTTAGGTATATCTAAAAATAATATAAGAAAAACATTTAAAGTACATAGATTAGTAGCAGAAGCATTTATACTGAATCCTGAAAATAAACCACAAGTTAATCACATAAATGGTATAAAAACAGACAATAAATTAGAAAATTTAGAATGGTGTACACAAAGTGAAAATATGAAACATGCATTTAAAACTGGATTAAAAAAACCAAACTATGTAATGAAAAATAGAACAGGTAAAAATAATCCTAATTCTAAAAAAATAATCCAATACGATTTAGAAGGTAATTTTATAAAACAATGGGATTGTATTATGGATATACAGAGAATATTACTTATAAATAGAACTTCAATCTGGAATAGTTGTAAAAACAAAGCAACAGCAGGTGGATATAAATGGAAATATACTGATTAATAAAGGAGAGTGAGTTAAAATGTTTAAATTAACAATATATGATATAGAAAATAATAAAGTGTTTACTAAATGTTTTAACTCTCCGTTCCTTAGGGATAAATTTAAAAACAAATTAAAATACAGTAAAAAACTAAAAGTTATAGGAAGTGAGGGATAATATGAGAAAAGGATATTTAAATTCATTAGCAAAAAGTAAAAACATTAAAACAAAATGTGAATATTGTGGAAAATTAACCGATAATTTAGGTAGTAGATTTTGTGATGAATGTCAAGAAAATACAGTAAATAAATTTAGAAAAACAATGTTAGAATTTAATGAAGTAGAAATAAATCATTTAGATTGGATATTAGGTTTGGAAAATTTAAAAGATATTTTAAAGGAGGATCAAGATGTTTAATAAAAAATATATAAATAAAATAAAAGAATTAAAAGAAATAAATGCAGGTTTAGTTTTTGAAAATGATACTTTAAAAGATGCTAGAGAAGAAAGATTAAGAAAATCAGAAGAACAAAAATATAGAGAAGCATTACTAGAACAAGAAAAACTAGAATTAAATAATGTAATAAGTAATTTAATGGAAGAAGTGAATAGGCTTAATGCAGAAATTATAAAATTAAAGAAGGTGAAAAAAGATGCCAAAGTTAACAAATAAAAATTATTTTAGCCCTGAAATGAATATGAAATATATAGGATCAAGTCAAATAAAAAGCTTCTTGAGTTGTGAATCAAAAGCTTTAGCAGAACTTAAAGGCGAATATGTTAGAGAAAAATCAACAGCTTTATTAGTTGGATCATATGTGGATAGTGAAATATCAGGAGAATTAGAAGAATTCAAACTAGAAAATCCTGAAATATTTACATTAGATAAAACATTTAAAGAATTAAAAGAATGTGATATAAAATTTAAAGATTTTAAAACTTTAAAAGAATTACAAGAAAGTATAGAATTAAAAGAATTGATGTCACATATGAAATTAAAATCAGATTACATTCAAGCTGAAAAAATACTTGAAAGAATGAAAAAAGATAAATTATTTATGAAGTATTTAAATGGAAATCATCAAACTATATTTTCAGGTGAAATTGAAGGAATTAAAATAAAAGTAAAAATTGATAGTTATCATAAAAATAAAGCTATAGTTGATTTAAAAGTTTTAAAATCATTTGAAAAAATATGGAATGATGAAACTAAAACTAAAGAAAATCCAATAGATTATTGGAAATATACTTGGCAAGGCGCTTTGTACCAAGAAATAGTAAGGCAAAATACTGGAAAACAATTACCATTTTTTATATGTGCAATAACTAAGGAACAAGAACCTGATTTAGCAGTTATGCAAATACCACAAGATGTGTTAGATGAAAAACTAGAATTAATAAAAAGTATATTACCTCGTATATCAGAAATAAAAAAAGGAACAATAGAACCACATCGTTGTGAAAAATGTTCGTATTGTAGATCAACTAAAGTATTAACTGAGTTGATAGATTATAGAAAGTTAGGTGATTAAATGAAAGTAGTAAAAGAGAGTGAAAATAAAGAAAGATATGTAAAAGAATATGAAACTAAATCATATAAAGGTTACGATTATAAAGTAAAAGAAATAGGATTTTTAATAGATGTAGTTGAAAAATATCAAATGAATCAATATTGGTTTTGTGGATATGTACAAATACCAAAAGAACATGAATTTTATAACAAAGATTATGATGATATAGGCATAGATTGCCATGGTGGATTAACTTATTCAAGTATGGAAAATAATAATGAATACTGGATTGGATTTGATTGCAACCATTACCAAGATGATCCTTTAATAAATGATTATAATTATGTTGAAAAAGAATGTAAAAAAATAATTGATAGTTTGTTTGAAGAGGTAAAAGAAGAAGCGAAATTTAAAATTGGCGATAGAGCAATAATTTTAAATAATTTAAAAAATATTGAGAATTTTAAAGGTGGATATGTATCTGAATTAGATAAACATATAAATAAAATAGTAACAATAAGAAAAATATTTCATGATGGAATTATTAAAGTTGAAGAAAATTCTTTGAGTTGGGACGAAAGATCATTAGAATTAGTAGAAGAACCTACAATAGATAAAATAACAGTTAATGGTATTAAAGTAATTAATAATAAGCCAACAGAATCAAAACAACTAATAGTTACAATTGATAATGAAATAATTTATCAAGGAAAGAAAGAAGGTAATTATATGAAAATATTAAATATTTATGAAGATAAAATGGCAAGTAAAATAAACAAAGAACACGAAGAAAAAAGAAAGAAAATATTAAAAGAAGATGAAAATCTAAAAGAATATAATAAAATTAAAAATTTAGTAGAAAAATATATAGAAAAATTAGAAGATGAAAATATAATAGATACACTTGAAGTTATAACAGAATTAAGTGAGTTTGATTTAATTACTATGAGTACTGAAAAAACTAAAAAAACATTAGGTAAAATCAATGAAATAAATGAAGAAAAACTAAAATCACTAGACACATTAATACAAGAAGTATCAGCAAGATTAGAAATATCTGAAACAGAAGAAAGTAAAATTGAAGTTTTAAAATTATATGAAATACTAGATGAACACGGTAAAATTAAGGAGGTGTTATAATGAAATCTACAGGTATTGTTAGGAAATTAGATGAACTAGGTAGAATAGTTCTGCCATCAGAGTTAAGAAAAGTTTTAGATATAAAAATCAAAGATGGGTTAGAAATTTATACAGAAGGAAATACTATAATATTAAAAAAACATAGTATGTTAAAATGCGAATGTGGAACAGATTTAAACGAAAGTGATAGATATTGCAGACATTGCGGTAGAATGTTAGATTAAGGGGGATTAAAATGTTTAGTTTTGATATAACTAAAGTAAAAATAGGATCAAGAGCAGAAATGAGAGCTCAAGTAAAAGAAATACAAGAGTTTGAAAGAAAAGCAAGTTTTAAAACGTATTGGAAATATTTTATGGGGGTAAATAAATAATATGAGAATTAATTTAAATGAAGAAATAGTTATGGCAACAGGAGTGATAACTATGCAAGGAGTTAAGTTTGCAAATGTAGGAATGAATAACACACCAAATGCTAAATTTAGTATAGCACTTGGAGATAAAGAATACCTTAATTGCGTAGCTTGGAATGGCTTAGCAGAATATGTATCAAAATGTACTCAAGGAGCAAATTTATTTGTAATAGGTAAAATTAAAACAAGAGAATACAATGGTAAAACTTATGAAGATTTATATTGTGATTTTATAATTACAACAGAGAATACAACAAGTGATAAACCAGTAGAATCAGTTGATAGTTTTATCGAAATAGACTCAGATGAGGAACTTCCATTTTAATACAAAATAATTTTAAAAAACTATTGCAATTGGAAATTATTAGTGATATAATTCAACTATAAATAATAAGGAGGTGAAATTGTATCTTATATAAATTAGGATATGATTTTGCCCCCTTTTTTTCTATAGGAGGAATGGAAATGGAAAAAGTATACAGAAGAAATATTTGCAGTAAATGTAGTAAAGTAAACAAATGTAAAAAAATCAATTTAATTAAAACAGTAACAGGTAAAAAGACAGATAATTATAGTGAAATAACTGAATATATGTGTCAAGATAATTACAACAGAAAGTATAATTTAAACGTAGTAATAGCATAGGAGGAAATAATGGTAGAGAGTATAAAAAACGCAATATCTATTTTAGATGTATGTAGTAAATATAATATAATATTAAATAGATCCAATTTTGCATGCTGTTTTTTACATACAGATAAAACTCCCAGCATGAAGATTTATCCAAATAACAATTCTTGGCATTGTTTTAGTTGTAATAGTGGTGGAGATGTAATAAGTTTGGTTCAGGCTATCTACGATATAGATTTTAAGACTGCTATTAACCAAATTAACCAAGATTTTAACTTAAACATAAACTTATACTCTAAACTATCAAAAACCGATTTAAAACGAATTAAAGAACAACGAGAGTTGAAATTAAAAAAAGAAAAAGAAAAAACTGATAGAATATTATTTTTATCAGGGTTACACAATAAGTTTTTTAACTCAATTAAAATATTAGAATCAGAAATACATAAATATAATTGGGAAGAAAAAACTTACTTGATATCAAAATTACAAATGGAATTATACAAAATAAATTATAAGATAGAGGTGTTAGAAAAATGGTAAATGCAAAAATAGGTGATAAATTTGAAAATGAATTTGCAGAAATTTTAAATAAATTAGGATATTATGCTCATGTAATAGCTAAATCGAAGACTGGATCGCAGCCTTGCGATGTATTTGCTTGTAAAAATAATATTCCTTATATGTTTGACTGCAAAACATTAAAAAATAAAAATGGATTGTTTCCAACCCATAGAATTGAAGAAAACCAAAGACTTGCATATAAAAAATATAGAAAATGTGGTAATTTTAGTTTTAGTTTAGCGATATTGTGGGAAAATAATATATATTTAAAATTTTTACATGAAATAGATTTCGATAAACCAAGTTTAGATTTAAAAAAAGAACAAATATGGAGAAAATATGAAAATTGAAATAGATAATGAAATAACAATATCAGATCCAACTGATAATATATTAAATTTTTGTAAAAAAGAATTAGAAATTGCTAATCCTAAGATAAATTTGAACCAAAGACTTGGTTTTTCAATAAGAGGAATACCATCTAAATTAGTTTGGTGGAAAAAGAAAGATAATAACTTAATAATTCCTTTTGGAACATTAAAAAAAATATATCAAATTCACCCACAAAAAGAAGATTATATAAATAAATTAAAAGATCCGATTAAAATAGAATATAAAAGTAATATTAAATTATATGATTATCAAGAAAAAGCAGTTGAAGAATGTATTAAAGCAAAAAACGGAATATTAGTAATGCCTGCACGGATCACGGAAAGACTCAAACTGCACTTGAATTAATAAGTAGATTAGGATTAAAAACACTCTGGTGTAGCCACACGTTAGATTTGATTAACCAAAGTTATACAAGAGCAAAAGATAATTTAGAAGAAGTTGGACTTGGTAAAATAACTGGTGGTAAAATAGATATAGGAACACATATAACATTCGCAACAGTCCAAACTTTGTGTAAAGTTGATTTAAACGAATATAAAAATGAATGGGATTTAATAATAGTAGATGAAGTACATAGATTAACTGGTACACCAACTCAACTTGGTTTGTTTTATAAAATAATATCTAATTTATCTTCAAGATATAAGATAGGGCTTACTGCAACACCATTTAGAAATATAAAAGGAACTGAAATAGCAATGTTTTCTTTACTTGGGGATATAATATGTGAAATACCAAAAGAAATTGTATCTGATAAGACAACTAAAGCAAAAATAACAAAAGTTGACACTGAATTTAAAATATCAGAAGAATTGCAAAAGTCTGATGGTACAATAGATTATGCTAAATTAACTACATCACTTTGTGAAAATAAAAATAGAAACGAATTAGTATTGAAATATTTAAAAGAAAATAAAGGTAAAAGTTGTTTAGTTTTATCAGATAGAATAATTGGATTAAAAAGTCTACAAGAAAAACTAGGTTATGGTGTTATGATAGATGGTACAATGACTAGTAAGAAGAATAAAGCAAAAAGAGAGATGGCAATACAAGATATGAGAGATGGTATAGAAAGTGTCTTATTTGCTTCATATGGACTTGCAAAAGAGGGTTTAGATATACCAAGACTAGAAAGATTGTTTTTAGTAGCACCACACAGAGATAAAGCAACTATAATTCAAAGTGTGGGTAGAATAGAAAGAAAATTTGAAAGTAAAAATGATCCGTTAGTTTATGATTTTGTAGATGATACAATATTTCATGAAAATATGTGGAAACAAAGAAAAAGAATATATAAAGGAAATGGAAACATAATAAAGGAGTAAAGCAATGGGTACGGAATTAGATTCAAATATGAAATTTAGTATTGAAAATGAAAATGGAGAATATCAAGAATTAAAAGTTAGTGAAATTAATTTTACACCTTTAGTAAATGATTTAGAAACATTAGAAAATATGTTATTTGATACATCATGTGAGTTTATAATTGAAGATGTAAAATTTGATAAAAAAATATTAAAGATATTTTCAAAAGAATTAAAAAGAGAAAATAAAATTAAATATATTAATAAATTAAAAAGAAAATATTTTGCAGTTAAAACTAAAAGACTTAAGAAAAAATATAAAAGTAAAATATTAGAACAAATAACTATAAAAGAGAAATGTAAGAATGTTTAAAAAATATTATAAAGAAAATAGAGAGGTATTAACCTCTCTTTTTCAATGTCTTAGTTTATACTGGTAAATTAATTATATTTCCATTTATAACCATGATATATTAAATTATATTTAATCGCTTTAGACATATTTTTATTTAAATTTTTTATATTCATTTTTCTTTCTGCTTCCATTATACTTTTGTAAATACAAATAACATTATTTGTATTTATATCTATTTTAGCAACACTTCTAAGTTCTTTATGTAATCCGATTTCAAATGAATGTTGCATATTTTCTTTATGTGTACACCATTCTAAATTTTCTATTCTATTGTCAGTCTTTATACCGTTTATATGATTAACACAAGGTTTATTTTCTGGGTTTGGTATAAACGCTTCTGCTATCAATCTATGTGTTCTTATCATTTTTATGATTTTTAAATTTGTATTAGTTAATTGTAATTCCCAATATCCTACATTTCCAATATGTTGTTTTATTATTTTTTCATTAATTGTTTTATAATATTCTCTTTTATGATATATATCTTTCACAAAAATTTTATTATTTAATCTTTTAACCCTACCTAAATTACTTATTTGATATAATTCCTCATATCCTTTTATATCTTTCCATATTTCTTCCATTTTATTTCTCCATCCTGTCATAAAAAAAAGAAATTTATATAAACATTGGGATTATTGTCGAGATAGCACCCAATGCTTATATAAATTTCTTTAACTACTCGACATATATATTATATCATATTTGTATTGTTTTGTAAAGATATAAATAGAGAGACTAATCAATTACGATTAGCCTCTTTATATTGTAGAATTATGTTTGTGAATTCGGTATATTCATCAGTTCCGAATTGAAAAATATGTAATTTAGGGTGACATTTAGGACACAATAAAGATCCGTTGTTGTAATAATCAGAACCACCAGCATAACAAGGTATAACATGATGAAATTGAATTTTTTTACCAACATCAAACCCACAATGAAAACAAATATGTCCAAATTCTCTAATTAATTGTTCTTTTGTTATACGACAATCAAACCGATTACGAACATGCTTTTTGTTTTTTAATTCATTTCTCATAAGTTCCATTTTATTATCTCCTCAATTTAATTATAAATTTTAGATTAGTTTAAATGCATATGGTAATGAGGATTTTAGCCCTCATCAAACTATTTATATTTTAGTAAGTCCACCAGACCAAACATAATTACCTTTTAAAGAACGATACCAAATGTTATTTCCAGAAACGTTTTCGCCTATAACTGTACCATTTGATACAAAAGTATCTCCTTTGTATAAAGTTCCATTTCCACCTAATGGAGCATTTTGATTTGCTTGTGTTCTAACCATTGCTTTAGGTTTATCAACTCTTATAGTAAAATTACTATTATTTACTATTGGTTGAGCTTGAGGTTTATAGTTTCCACTTATTTGTGTTAGTCCACCAGACCAAACATAATTACCTACAGCTGATTTATACCATATATTATTTCCATTAACATATTCACCTTGTACAGTACCAACTGCTGAAAATGTATATCCTCTTAAAAGTTTTTGACTTCCACCAAGTGGAGCGGTACTATTAGGTTGAGTTCTTACATTAGCAATATCTTTGTCAACTCTTACAGTAAATTTATTTGTTGATATTTGCGGTGTAACTATTTGTGGTTGTATTGGTGTTGGATTTATAGTACCTATATTAACATCTGATTTTATTTTTTCAAATTCATAAGGATTTTCAACGTAATATTTAGGACAAATCTTACCTGTTACATCATAATGTCTTATTATATCATTTGAAGTTAAATTATATTTAGCACATAAATATTTTAATAATTCAATTAATGAATTATATGTTACATCACTATATTTACCATTCCAATCTGGGTGGCAAACTTCAATACCTATACTATTATAATTCATATTTAAATTACCAGCATGCCATGCTATTTCGTTTTCTGGCATACATTTTAGTATAGTTCCATCAAGTCCTACAATATATTGTGCTGATGCATATTGATAAATTGGTTTACCATTAGCGTCATATCCAACTATTTTTCCAACTTTTAAACTTTCAAAATAATTTCTATTACCAAGAGCTGAACTTCCAGGATTTCCAACCCAGTGTAGTACTATTTTTTTTATTGAAGTTAGTTTTTCACCACATCTTGAATATGGATTTATTGTTAAATAATTTTCTTGTATATTCATAATTATTCACCTTTCCCATCATCTTCTGTAAATTCGTTATAATCTACTATTTCTTCCATGATAAATCACTCCTTTAACTATCAAAACTAGATATTGTTATATCTAATGCTTCTTTTTGTTTTTCTACATATGCTAATGCTCTTTTAAGTCTATCTTTATCTTGCGCTATTTCACCATATCTTGTTAAAGTATAAGAATCAGATTCTGCTTGCCATCTTTCTTCTCTTTCTGCATCAGTTTCTTTTTTCATAATAATACCTCCTTATAATATAATTATACCATATTTTTCTTATTTTTACAATAAAAAATGGTAAGTCATTTTTAAACTTACCATGTGTATTTATTCAAAATATTTTTTAATTTTAAAAGGTTTAGCATCTTTATCTTCGATAAAACTTTTTGCCATATCAAAATAAAAATCAAATTTATCTAAATCATATTTAACTGCAACTTCGTTTATATCGTTATAATACATATTGCATATAAGCCAATATTCTATTATTTTATCTTCTTCTATACCTTTGCTAACTAAATATTCTTTAGTAGCTTCAAAAGCCCATTTCATTCCAAAGGGTGTCATTTTATTTATTAGATCAGTAGCTTCTTCTAAAGTTATAAAATTACTTTTTATACTATTATAAACATCTTCTATAATTTCAGGTGATACTTTTTCATCTAATAATTCTACTATGTAATCTTCTTCGTTATCATATTTTTCAAATATTTCTTTTAGTGTCATTGTTTCCTACCTCCATTTTCTTTAATTTATTATATTCTTCATCGAATTTTTTAAATTCTTCATTAGCCCATTTTTCGAACTCTTTATAATTATTACTAGTTCTAAATTCATTACCATATCTATTTATTAAGAATCCCATAAAAAAGTCTTGCATTGTATCAGAGTATTTTTTACTTTTAAAAAACTCTTCTTGGGATTGAGAAATCACCACAGGTTGAGGTTGTGGATTTTGCATTTGGTTATACATTGCTTGTATATCAGCATATATTTTATTTATATCAGTTGGGGTATTCATAAGTGGTTGTGTTTGATTTGCAATATCATTTTGTATATTACCTATCATATATGGACTTTGGTAGGGGTTAGTAAATTTTTTATTCATAGTTTTATCTCCTTAAATTATAGTTTTTATTGTTTCTAGTACAGCTACATTAGCATTTTTATCGTTGCCATTTTCAACAACAACACCAGCAAAAGTAGCTACAGAATTTATTTGTGTAATTACATCTTCTGAATTACCTTGACCTGGGTATAAAATGAAGTCATAATTTGTATCACTCGGTATATCAGTTATTACATTTGTAGGTTGCCTTTTTACATAAACAGGTACTTTACCTTCATTTTGCAATATTAATCTATCTCTACTGTTATTTCTTTTAACAAGTATAATAGGAATTTTAGTTACATTTATTGGACTTGCCATAATTATTACCTCCTTTAAAAATAAAGGGCTAGATTATTAAACTAGCCCACTTTATTTACCTATACTACTACTGGAGTAACAGGTTTTAAATGATTTATTATTGTACTAGCAGTGCTATTTAACATAGCAGTTTGAGCAATAGTTTGATTTAGTGTATTAACTTGAGATTTAGCATCAGCTAATTGTCCTTCTATATTAGAAAGATTAATAGCATTTATTAATGCTCTTGTTTCTTGACCGTCATCGCATATAGCTTTTTCTAATTTACAACAACAGGCAGCGTTTTGAGCAGCCATTGCATTTTGACCAGCTATAATTTGGTTAGTTGCAATTGCATTATCTCTTCCAACTTCATTAAATCCTTGTAGTGTAGCAGTATTTAATTGATTGAAACTATTTAATTGTTGCAAAGCATTTTGATTGTTTTGAGCAGTTATTTGATTACCTAATCCATTAATAGATTGTAAAGTAGTAAAATTACCACTAGCTATTGCAGTTTGTAAATTTCCAGTTCCTTGTAAATATAGGTTACCATTATCTCTAATTCCATTATTTATACTTACAATACCAGAACATAGTTCAGATTGTAAAGCATCTATTTGAGAATTAGTTTCAGAATTAGATATTTCAGATTGTATTGTATTAAGTTGAGATTGTATTCCAGCATCAACACCTCTGTTGACACCAAAACCACCACCAAATACTAATCCAAGAGCAGCGATTTCCCCAATCCAAGATCCATTACCAAATCCATTACCATATCCAGCAGTTACTGGCATAGTTGGTACTATTCCATTTTCCATAATAAATTCCTCCTTCTTTCAAATTAGATATATTCTATATCTATACTTTAATTATATATCTTTTTAATTATATATTTCTACAATGTGTATAGACAATATAATAAAAAAACACAGCCCCCTATTTGGCTGTGTTAGACATTATTATAATTAATAAAATACTATTCATATAAATCACTGTCCCCAATTATATTGTACCATATACAATCAAGTGTTTCTACAATGTGTATATAAAAAATACCAGTGAAATTAATCACTGGTACGACCTATTTTAAATTTTGCAATATATTCTTATTGCGAAAGCTATTTTATTTAACTCTTCTGTTATCCTTTGTGTGTCAATATCTAATTTATCAGAAATTTCTTGAAATGTTAAATTATCTTTGAATCTGTATTTATATATCATAAAAGTTAAATTATTTTGTTTAGAAATCTTTTGTTCAAAAGAAATAAGATCATCATTTAATGAATTATATTTGATATAATCAATTATATCAGAATATTTTGTAGAGTTACCTTTCCACATAAAAATATCACACATTTTACATTTACCACTTAAAACAAATACATTAAAAATAACAAATAAAATTGCATAACATATATCTATTCTAGTTAATAAATATAAACTAGTAAATATAAGAGAACTACAAATAAAACATTTCCACCATTGTTTGTAATGTTTTGGTTTAGGAAAAATCCATCTACAAAAACAAAACATTGAAATTATAATAATTATTTCTTTTAATTCTAACTTTAATGCAAAACCTATACAAATTATTAAAATAACTTCTACTATATTATATATAGTATTTAAAATATAAAATTTAACATCTTTTTTCATAAGTTATCTCCTTTGAAAATTATTCGCCATCTTCACAGTTGCCAACTAAAAACCAACATATCATAGCAATACACCTCCTTTACTTATTTAAAACTTATTTATTTAAAAGTAAAGTTATCGTGTACATTGCATATATAGAAATATTTAACAAAATTATATTAATATTTCTAATAGTAATACTTTTTAATTGTTTTTTATAATTATGTCTATCCCATAATAAAATACATTTATTGTATAATTTATTTAATTTATTTCTAAATATAAATAAAAACAATATTAATAAAGATTTACCAACTATAGATGTTATAACTAAATCTTTAAAAATACAAAATGTAACTGTAATTACAAAAATATAAATTATTGAAGCCCAAGTGAAAATAAAAATATCCATTATATTAGCTTTTTCTTTGTATAATAATTTCATAATAAAATAAATTAAAAATGTAAAAACTATATTTGCAAATATATTCTTCTGAAATATTATAATTATAGGTATATAACATAAACTAAATAATGTAAAAAAAAGTATCTTTTTGTTTTCTATTTGCTTTATCAATATTATAAATAAAACAAAATATATTATATCTGGAATTATTCCAAATACTAAATTAAATATCATTTTAATGTCTCCTTATAGACCATTTTAATCTCTTCTATTGCTATATCAACCATTGAATTACCACCCATTGCTTTATATTCATCATATAACTGAAAAATATGATCAAAATCCAAAAAATGTACTTTTACACCTGGTGTTTTTATTAAAAGTCTAAAGTTTAATATTTCTTGTTTGATTCTGTTTATCTCATTTTTATTAATTGTAACTTTACAATCTGTGAGATCAGATTTAACTTCTTTGATACTTTCTTGAGTTTCTTTAATACTTTTCTTAGTATCATCTAAAAGAAAATTTTTAAACCAAGTAAGCGGTGCTAGTTTTATAGGTAATTTTTCAACTGTAAAACTAATACCTAAAATGCTTAATATTCCTATTATTGTAGCAATAGCTGTCATCATCATTTGTACCACCTTTTATTTACCTATTTTGCCATCATCAAGCAAATCTTTCACTGTATCAAATAAATATTGTATGTATTTTTCTAAAAAAACTTTTGGCATTATTATTTTTAAAACTGGATATTTAGTATAAAATTTATCAATTACATAATTAAATTTTTCTATACCTATATCTCTGTATTTTTCTGCTTCTAAAAATAATACATAAGCAGTTTCTCTAAATTTTTTACCAATTATTAAAGGTACTATTACAATTAAAATCGGTATTACAACACTTATTATAATATTTGTTATATCCACGTAACCATCTCCTTTAATTAAATTATATCACATTAATATATAAATGTAAATACTTGTATTTTTACAAGTATACACATTTAGCTTTTAAAATTGTAGTTCCTGTTGCACTTTTAAATCCTATAGAACTTTGTCCTGCAACACCTGTAACAGCTAATAAATAGAATGGTGTTTTAGTACTAACTTCAACAACTTTAGATTTGCTTTGTTTTTCAGTTATAGTCAACGCACCTGTAGCTCCTATTATCCTAGCTAAAGCATTAAAATCAACATCGCTTGTTGAAGTAGATGAAGTTGATAAAGTCACTTGACATTGTGCTTGAGTTCCTGAAGCAATAGCACCTTCAGCTATCAAATCGTAACCTAAATCCCATATTCCTGGTCCTAAATTAATTTTAAATGATCCTATATTGTAATAAGTTCCTGCTGTCGGATTAGATTGTGCTAATCCAACTGTATCTTTTACTATGATATCCCATTTATTTGGATTCATTGGAAATCCAAAAGGAACTTTAAAACTACTATAATAAAAATCAGATATAGCATCAGTTGTTAAAGTATAGTCTGTTCCAAAATGTAGAGTTATAGTAGTTGAGTTTATAGCCATAACTATTGCGTATTTAGTTGTTATTTGTGTAAATTTAACTTTCATACCAACCGAAATGCTGCCTGTTAAATCAGTACTTGTAGTGATAACACCACTTACAATAGTGCTATCATAAGAAGAATAGGCAAAAGTTGTACCATTTGCCTTATTCCAACCTTTAAGTAAATATTCTAAATCGTAAATTATTGGTGCACTCATATTATCCACCTTTCCTTTCTATACATATTCTCCATGTATTACAAATTCAAAAATTTTGCCAACTGGAGCAGTCCAATTTTTAAGTTGTATTCTAGTACTTGTAGCACCAGTATTACCAACTTCAATATAATGTGTTCCAAGTATTAATTTTGTGCCTAGATAATAAACATCTAAAACACCATCCCCCACTTTGTAAGCAATTGGTATTATAAAATCAGTATTTTGTGGTACTTCTGCTCCAGTTGTTAAACTTCCTTTTTGAATATAAATATAATTTGTCATAATATTTAAATTACCAGCATCTATTGGAGTAGTTGTATCTGGTAAATTTTTATAAACTAATTTATTCATTTTTTAATTCACCTCCTTACTTTTGATAACCTATAATTGTTAAAGTAGCAGTAATTTGCCCAGTTTTTTGATATCTTTCTAATGCTGTAGTGCATGTAGTATCAGATTCTAATCTTAAATAATTAATTGTACCAGCATTTAAACTACTTTTTAAATTACTACTTGTTATTTTTTGAACTGTAGCACCTGTTGGTGGGTAACTATTTGGTGGAGTAGCAGTAAAACCATTAATACCAAGAGCACCAGATATCTCACTTGTACTAACACCGTATTCTCCCCATTCACTTCCATAAGGACCATTTAAATATCTATTACTTAAATCATTACATATATATACTTTAACATTTCTTGAATAACACCATATAGCACCAACATCAGGAAAATTACTTATACGTAAAGGTGTATGATACATAGTTATAAATGCTATTTCAATAACATAATTTTCAGGTACATATATCATAAATTCTACACCGAACTTTAGGAAATATACCTTGATAATCATCTGCAAATCCCATATCGCTCCAAGTTTCTCTATCTTTATCACTATATGTAATTGGATATTGGAATACACTAAGAATACCTTTACCACCAATCATTTCTTTACCATCAGCAAGTACTATACCATATTCGTTTACTTTAACTTGTCCCTCAGTACCCATTTCAACAGTACCATCATTATTAACTTTAAATGCTCCATTTATTGTAGTAGCACCCTCAAGTGATATTTTACCAGCATTAATTTTTATTTCTTCAGCAGTTTGGTTAATTTTTGATATAATCTCATCATTTCCAACTTTTTTACTAACTTCTAAATTAATACTATCAGCAGTTTGTTTTATATTTGTGTTAGCCTCAACTCTTGTTGCATAGTATTTATTAAGTTCTGTATTAAATATATATGTAGCATCTATTTGCCAAGTTTCATATTCTTTAACATATACATAGTTAGTACCTTTAAATAATTCAAAATCTAATTCTTGTAGTATTTCTTCGTGTGCAGTATCGTATATTGTATAAACACTACCTTCTAATTTTATTCTTCTTAAAATTTTAGCAATACAAGTTCCTTTTTTATAATCAAATTCTATAACAAATTTATCTTGTATATTATCATATCTTTTTAAAGGTTCAGATAAATTAAATACAAATTCTTTTCTCATACTACTATCAGAAGCAGGATATAAATCGCTTTCTGGATATAAATCAGTATCTGGATAAATAACAGGTGTGTCTATATACCTATCACTTTTACTTATAACTAAAGTAAGTGTAGAACCGCCAAGTTTTGGATATAATGTCGAACTTGGATATAAAGTTTCACTTGGATATATAGCACTAACTGTATTTTCAGCATTTAAAGTTAAATTTAATATGTTAGTATCAAGTGCATCTTCTAAATAAACTTGTTCTTTGCTAGATATAGTTTTTGTAAAATCATATATAGCAGATACTTTATTACTTATACTGTCAATATTTTGTGTTATATTTGTTATTTTTTGTGTTTGTTCATCTTGTACTTCTACAATACTTGTTATTTCTCCAAGTGCTTTATCTACCTTTAATTCAGTACGTTTAACGGATTGTTTTATTGTTGGTTCAAAAGTATATGCTGTTTCAGTTTTAGTTGGTGCTATTGTTTCTATAGCTCCACTTAATCCTCCGTTATATGATATTTTATGGTTAAATAGATATGTGTTATTTATATTGCCTTGCATATCTTTTGTTGCTATCATATCAAATGGATCTATATAAGGTCTAGTTATATATTTAAAACTAAAAGGCAAATATTTAAAACCATTTATTTTATTAAATAAGTTTTTTATAAGTTCAGTACGTTTAGTTTGTGAGTATGCGAAAGGATTATCTGAAATAACTAATTCAGTTAATCCGTTTGTTGCTATACTATCATCATCACTTAAAGTTACATTTTCACCTTCAACTTGAGAATTTCTAAGTACAATACGATTTACTGGACCAAATTGTAAATTAGGTTCGTATTCAAAATATTGGTTGTTATCAATTTCTTCTAATTCTTCAAGATATTTTATTGTTAAATTAGCCTTAGGATTACTTAAACTTGTTATTGCTGTATAATCTTTATAAGTTTGAATATTTGGTAATATAATAGGTGTGTAAACTGGTGTTGCTAGTTCATAATATATATTTGCATATATTCCACCAATTGGCATGTTGAATGTAGTACCTGTTAAGTTGCCTGAAGGTCCAGAATCACACATATAAAAACCATCTGTTTTAGCATCTGTTATACTTCCTGATCCTACTAAAATAGTTCTTGATACTCTTTTAACATAATTAATAACATTATCTATAATTTCTATTGTATCTTCAGTTCCATTAGTTAATTTAGGTAATTCTGCGTAATTTGGTAATGTTATAGGGTAATTATTAGTATTTACACCATTACTAGAAGTTAGAGTTAGTATATTATCAGTTTCATTTAATAAAGTAATAGAATTACAAATCATATTCGTAGTCGCTACTGTACTAGCAAAAGCAACAGTAATAAAACCATTTTCAGTTGCAGTGAATGTTCTAGCATTTAACCAATTAACACCAATAGAACTTCCAATTGTAGTTAACCTTGTTTTACTACTATTATAAGTTGTAACAAAAAAACGTAATCCAGCAGATATACTGTTTAATATTGCTTTAACAGTATAAGTTTTACCAGCCACAATAGGAAAATAATCACTTCTTACGCCTTTATATGTAGTAGTTGTAGTTATATTAGCACTTGTTGTTGTACTACTATTAATTGTTACATTTCCAGTTCCATCAACAGGATAACCTAAACCTGTGTTTATAATTTGCCACAATGAAGTTGAAAAATCATTATTTTTAGTATTTATAGCATTATTTATAACACTTGGGTATGTAACACTTGGACTTTCAGGATTAAAAGCTACATAACTTGTAGCTACTGTTCCTTGTTCTAACTGCACAGTTGGTAATCCAGCACTACTATTTATTGTAAATCTTATATATTTTGCATTACTAGGAGAAGTTAAAGCGTTAGTAACATTTAATCCACCCGAAATATAAACTTTAGCATCTGTATACCATGCAAAAGGTGTATTAGTAGGTTGTTCTGTACCACTAAATTTATATGAAGTTGAAGAATTAACAAGTATATAATCACTAAAATAAGCAGTAGCAAATGCAGTTAATCCGCCAGTATTACGATCTATAAAAGCACCAACTATCGCTCTGTTTTTATCAAATAAATTTTTATTAGCAGTACTTGTTGCTTGTGTACTATTCCCCTCTATTTTTATTATACTATTTTCTGTGCCAACTTCAGCATCTATTATCTCTATAATTTCGCCTGAAACTTCTGAATAAACTAATGCTCTCGTAGGAAATTTCAAGTATAATTTATTATCTCTACCAATATGAGCACAATCTCCACTAATTTGACTTATCGCTCTTAAAACATCTCTACATTTTTCGCCACTTGTAAATTGGTTATTTTCTATTACGTAATCTCCGTTAGTTATATCTTGTTCAACGTAACTTACCACGCATTGCTCACAGATTGACAAATAAACATCTTTTATAGTACAAGGGTATGTTAATGTATCTTTATAGTCAATATTGAATTTAATCATATAATCTAGCGCTTCTATTGTAGTATAACTTACAACAGTTTTATTTACTGGAGGTTTTTGAATTATATATCTTCCAAATGGTATATATTCAAAACTTTCATTTTCCATTTCTATTCCTAGAAATATATCTATTTCTCTATTTTCAAGTTCAAATTCACTATCTAAGTTTAAAAATTTAACAGTACATTTTTTTGCTACTGTTCCACCTATTAAACTATCTCCGTATATATAATCTTCAATATCTAATGTTTGAAGTCTATTGCTTTCATCTATAATTATAGGCTCTTCATCTGCTAAAGGAACTATACTTATATATGCTTTTTTAACTACAGCGTTTTGTAAAAATCTATCTCTTATATTTTTTGAAATGTTATACATTTTACGCCTCCTTATGTTGTTCTCTTAATTTAATTATACCATATATTACTATATAAGTAAATGAAAAAGAGGAACATAAAGTCCCTCTTAATCTTTTTAATATTCTATTAAGTTAAAACTTATTTCATTATTCCATCTTTCAGTTTTCCCTAAATTTAAATCTTCTGGTGTTAACTCATTACAATACATTGTTGCAGTCTTATAAGTTTTTGTATTTTTATCCCAAAATTCAACTGTTAAACTATCATTATCTAATATACTGTAGTAAGTAGACCATTGATCTTCTGTCATAGGTGGAAATGTTAAAAAACATTTATAAGGTTTATGTGGTGCTATTTGTCTATAAAGCAATCCACTTGCTACTCTTTCAGCACTCACGTCCATTGTGTTTTTTATATTACTATATTTCTTTGGAGCTGGATTGGTGAAATTATTTCCACCAATCTTTATCCAATATCCTGCAAAAGCCATATTCTACCTCCTATACCTTAACAACGTTATATCCAAATTGATTATTCTTGGTTTCAACACTTTTAGTATAACCTTTGTAAGCAGTTTCTCCACCAATTTCAATGATAAGTGGTTGACCTTTATCTCCACCACCTAATACCTCACTTACAGCTTGAGCTACACCTTCTGCTACACCAGCTATGATTTGGTTATTATTTACTACTGCACTTTGGTTTCCAATTCTACCAACAAGTTCAGGTCCTGCTTCTCTTGCAATAAACATTTCTCCCATGTCAGGTAGTCCACCTTCTGCGTACCAATTTATATTTAATTTAGGCATACCAGGTAGTCCAAAGAATTGTGCAGCTTTTGCTGTAAATCCTGAAAAATCCCAATCTACCCATATATGTGGTAGTTTTATATGTGGTATTGTTAATTCTGGTAATTTAAAGTTATTTTCAAAATATCTAACTATTCTTGAAACTCCTGATGATAAACCATTATATATATCGTTACCCATATTCCACCATCTATTAAAACCAAAAATAGAAGATATTGAATTCCATATTTCATTAAATTTACCGATAGAATCTGATTTAATTTCATTAAATCTATTAAATAATCCATTTTTCATATTTGATGCTAAAGAATACCATTTTTCATAAGTAAACCAAACAGATACATTTTGATTCCACCAATTTCCTATACTTAAATTCCAATTAGCTTTAAAATTATCCCAACCAACTCCAAATGAACTAGCTATTATAGACCAAACTTGTTTCCATTTATCTGGATTTGTTAATAAAGAAACAGTATTACCAAAAAAATCTCCAACTATAGTTCCTTCAAAAAAAGATTTAAATCCATTCCAAGCAGAACTCCAACTACTTTTTAATTTTTCTTGGTCGAAAATATTTGTTAAATTAAAAATGTTTCTCCAAATATCACTGTATTGTGTTATTATACCTTCTTTAGTTTTTTCATCAAGTCCAATCCATTCTAAAGGTGTTGTTATTAAGTCAGCCATAGAAGTTAAAACCATTTGAACATTTATGCTAAATTTTTTAAGAATGTTACCATTTTCATATTCAGCACCATATTTTTCAGCAAAGAATTTTGTTATTCCTGGTGAAATATCTTCTATTTTTGCAGCATATATAGCACCTAAATCTATACCTAAAAGTACTAAACCAACAACTAATCCAGCAGTTAATCCAAACATCATAGCAACACCAGCAGCAGTTGTTGCTGTTCCACCTAAAGTTTCCATTAAGTTTTTATTATTTAACTCACCAGTAGTTATTATATTTTTTAATCCTTCATAATTTAAAGTTAATCCACCAAATGTTAAAGCTAAACCAGCAGTAAATTTTAAAGCTTTTGGAAGTTTAAATAAATCTGAAATAAACTTACCTATTTTCCAACCAAGCAATGCAGTTCCTACCGCTTCTATTATAGGTATTAATTCTTTTATTTTATCTTTTATCTTATCTACTTTTTCTGTCATTTGATTTTGTAATCCTTGTAAAGCATCATAGTTTTGTAAGTCTAAACCTAAAGTCCCGCCACTGCCTATACCACTTTTACCTTTTGTAGGATCTGTTTGTTGTATTACATTTAATTCATCAAATCCAGCTAAAGAACCTTTTAATTTTTCAGCTGCATCTGTTGCACTATTCGCACTATCTTCTACATCTCCAAGAGCTCCACTTGCACTGTTTAAATTGCTATAATCTATTACAGGCAGTTTAAATCCTAAGAAATTAGCTATTTGATCTGCTACAGCTCTTAAAATTTGTGCAAATGCTATTACATACGGTATTACTTGTAGTAATATCGGTATGAATACATTTCCAAGTGATCTTGAAAGTAATGTTAATTGTTGTTGCATTATTCTTAACGCATTGGCTGGGGACATTCACTCTGTTATCGTAAAGGCTTTTTATCCTCTACTTCTTATAGTTTTCTATAAGGTCAGCATATCTTTTCAACCCAGTAGGTTGTCGAAGTCTCTTGGAAGGATTATATCTTTTCACCTTCTATGCGTTGCCCCTGACTATACTTAGTATAGCCTTCGGTTCGGGTTGACATATTACTTTTAAAAGTAACTTAGTTTTCCCGCTTAATACTTCGATTTTCACTAATATATTACTATATTAGGCGACTTTTTTAAGATTAATCGTACGTCCGTAGGTCACCGTTGCATTTTAGCTGTTGATTGCATTATTTGATAATATGTTAATTCTGTCTTTTGTGCTCTTGTCATAGCATTTACTTTTTTTTCTAAACCTAATCTGTATGCTGTTTCTTGAAGAGTTGCCTCATCAAGTGCGATTCCGTACAGATCTTACCTTTATACCCTCGGTTTCCCGATATTTATTAGGGGAGTAGATCATATCATCAACCTTTTGGTTGTGTAGCGCTTCGTAATAATGAATTTCACATTAAAACTACTTCCTCTCGGAATGATCGTTATACCGTACTTATTTCTAAGTCTTGGCACGGGATTGTCTTGTCTACTAATTTCCAATGAAATCCGTAAGCTTTTCTAGTTGTTTGTGTTGATATTTTTATGTTTCCTTTGCCTTCTCTATATCCAGCAACTTGTCTTGCAGCTTCTGATAAACTTTCATATACAATTCCTGTTTCTACACATAAAACTTTATACATAAGTTTTTCTTTTGGTTTTCTAGGTTCTCCACCTTCATATTTCCAAGTATAACCACCCGCAGAACACAATACATTAGTTGCTACCTTTTGTATGCTAGACATATCTATTTTTGTTTGTCTTGCAGCTTCACATACTGAAGGATACCATATTCCTGTTTCTATACATAAAACTTTTTTACTTTGAACACCATTTAAATATTTTCCTTTTAAAGATTTACTTATTTTTTTATACATTTCTTCTTTATCAAAATAAGTAGGAATACCATCTTGTCCTTTAATATATACATTGTAACCATTAGGAACTATAGAATTATATTTTTCCATATAATAAGTTTCTCTTTCTATTAAAATAGTATTTAATGTTTGTTTATCTTCAGCGAAAAACTCTTCTACTACTTTATAACTTTTTAATATATTCTCCCAACCATATTTTCTTATTGCTCTTCCAAAAGGATTTTGTTTATTTAATTTTAAAGCTTCAAATTTATGTTTAGATTTTCTTTTTCTTTCTTCCATATAAGTTTTGCCTATATAAAATTTATTATCAACATTATAACTATATATAACTCCTCGCATTTCATCACCTCATAAGTATTATACCACACTATCGCAGAGATGTAAAGAGTAAATTTAGATTTCCCCCGTTAGCACATATTCAAATTATCATTTACTATAATTCCCATTAAGGTAATATGCACACCCTAGATTTCTAGGTTCACTACATTGTTCGAAACATTTTTCAATGTTAAGCCGCTATTCTTGTTAACGGTTCAATTTCTCCAGCTAATCCAGATTTTATTTTTTGCATTGCATCATCTACTGGAATATTAAGGAAGGAACTCATATCATATGACAACTGAGTCATGTTCTTAGACATCATCGCGGCTTGAGTATTTGCTATACCAAAACCTTCAATAAGTGTGTTAAACATACCCATATTTCTCATAACTTGGCTAGGATCAAGTCCTAATCCTTCGGAAAATGCATTTACAAATTTTGTTGATTCTTCTGCCGCTGCGCCCATAGAAACTGTAAATAAATTCAAGTTTTCTACATACGCATTACTCTCGGTAATAAATCCACCAACTGCATTTGCTGCTTGTTGTAATATCATAAATCTAGCTGCGATATTACCAAAAGCAAAGAATTGTTGGAATTCTGATGTTCCTTTTTTAGCAGAAGAAGAAGTTTTAGTTACTGCATTATTAACTTTTTGTAACTTACTTGGAAATGCAGTGAATCCAGCACTTACTTTTTCCATTTGTGTTGCAAGTGGAACTAGTGCAGCAGTAAGAGATTTTATCTTAGTCGCAAATTGTGATATTACTTCTGGTTTTAATTTCTCTGTTATTTCAGGTATTTTTTTAAGTTGATTAAGAGAACTTGTTAAACCTGCTGATTTTTGTATACTACTAAGAGGTTTTAATGAACCAACTAATTTATTTATACCATTTCCATTTGGTTTTAAATTATTTAGCGCTGTATTCATTTTATTTAAGTTATTAGTAAGTGTAGTAAAACCTTTAACTGATGTTAATGCTGTATTTAGATGATTTAGTTTTCCAACTAATCCTTCTAATGATTTTATAGCTACATCTGCATCAGCTACAAGGTCTATACTAAGTTTGTCGATATTTACATCTGCCATTTATTTATTTCACCTCACTTTGTTCACCAAAACCTGCAACCCAATTTTTGAAGAACCATTGAGCTTTTTCTATTTCTAGTTTTTTAGTCATATCTTCTTTGATTTCAGGTTTGACTTCTGTTTCAGTTTTTTCTTGTTTATCGAATATTCCGTAAGGTTTACTTGAATAAGGCTCTGGCTTTGTCCCAGATTTAGCAAAAGCGTGCAGTATAGGGGATACTTTAAGTATTGCCTCATATACATACACGCCCTGCAACCATGCTGCTTGATCCATTTCTTTTAATTTCAAGACATGTGCTTTTTTAAAATATTTAGCCATTAAAACATCTTGATTCCAGTATTCATCATAAGTCATACCAATGGACATATAGAAAGGACAATTTTTTTCGAAAATTTCTGTAAGGGTTATAGTTTCCGCCTTATTTTCTTCTATTCCACTATTTCCCAAGCTAAGTTTTTTGAGTCATCCTCATTTTGTTCATATAAAGAAGTATAAGTTTCTGTTATCATTTCGATAAATTTCATAAATAATTGTTCTTTATCTTTTAATAAAACATAAATTTCATCTTTCATTTCTGAATTTAATGCTCTATGGTGCATAATAAATGCTCCTTCATACATAATTGGCAACATAGTTGCCATTTTGTTACCAATTTCTTGCATATTTAAACCTGCTTGTTCCATAATAGAAACTGATTTTTTTGAATATTCTAATACATAATCTTTACCTTTATAATTCAGTTTGATTTGTTTCGCCATAATTTCTCATTCTCCTTTTATTTAATTACTTTATTTATGCAGTTGCTTTTGTAGCCCAAGATGGAGCACCTGTTGGTGTAATGTATACATCAGTTTCTAAAACTTGATCTACACCCATACCTGGCATACCTAAAGCTGATGGGTTACCTGTGAAAAATACAGATTGTGTAATTCCAGGAACTTCAACTGTAAAATGAACTTTTTTACCAGCAGCAGCAGCTGTAGTATAAGCAGTCATTAAAGTTTCCCAAGCAGTTTTAAATTCTTCTGTTAAGTTAGCTTTAAAAGTTAAAACCCCACCTAAATCTTTTAATCCATCTACATAAGTTTTATAACCTGTTGCAGATAATACAGTAGTTTCTAATGTAGCAGGTTCAGGATTAAGTCCTGGTATTTCTTTTATTTCAGGTACTGTAACATAACCAGTTGTTGGTCTTACTCCAGCAGTTGCTTCTACAGCATATTTAACTAATACACCAGCAGTTGTTAATTGTATTCCCATAATGTTTTCCTCCCTTTATTTTTTATATATTATATTGTGTACTATATCAAATGAACAATCATAAGTTTGTACACCTCTAAATACACTATTATCTAGTTCAATTGGTCTTGTAGGTGCTTTATTAACCCTACGCATTTTATAAGTGCTACCACTTAATAATTCATCTATCTTAACTCCAAGTAAATTTGTTGCTTTAAGCGGGCTTAATGTTTTACCATCTGTAGTGCTACTAACTTCACAAAAAAATTCAATCATATAAGCTAGGTCTGATACAGTTTCCCCACTAGAATCATTATATCTACTATTTGTTGCATTATCAGCTTCTGACACTGTAACAAGCGGATATTTGATAACCCCTTCTTCGATTGAACTTTCTGTTTCTTCATAAGCTTCAATAACATTAATTGTATCAACAAAAACTTTTGAAGTTGTATTTAAATATGTATTTAAGTCAGCTACTATATTATCTGTTAAACTTTTGATATTGAATCACCAACTTTCTTTTTCAATCTCTCTGAAAAACTTTTCTTTAAAACCCTAGAAGCTTTATAAACTTGCATTCCTGCTGGAATACCATTAGTCCATACAACTTCACCAGATTTATTTTTATATCTCCAACCTAGTCCACCATATTTTTTGCTTAGTTTTATTTGTTTACCACTATTATATTCATTTAAACCACTAATACTTTTAAATGGGTGTGAAGAAATCTCACCTTTAGTACCAGTGCCATATTCATTATAAAAAACTTGAGTTCCAGAAGCTATAACTTGACCTTTAGTATTTTCTTTTATACCTTTAATAGAATAATCATCGTTACCATCTTTATATTTAGTTTCTGCATAATTATATTCTACTTCTTGTACACCTTTATCAACTGTATCTGATATAGTTTCTTTTACATCTGATTTAATATTTTCTTTGAATTTATTTAATCTTTCTATAAGTTTTGTTATTTCTTTAGTATTTAAACTAACTTTTATGTTTTTCATTATTTACTACTCAATCTTTTTAATCTCACTGTGCCATCATTTAATGTAGGCAAAGGTATTCCTTCAACTTCATAATCTGCTGTTTTGCATAGTGGATCATGATTAAGTGGTTTAGTTATATAAATGTAACATCTATCACCTGCTTTAAAATCTTTTGCTTCTAATGCAGTACAATTTATTTTTAAATACATATAATAATTTTCACCTATAGAAGTTTTTTCTTGAATACTTGTAATTGGTTCATAATTTAAATTTTTAGTAACAGGAGTGGAAAACTTTGATATTTTAGCAGTATCATCATAGTATTTTTTACAATGATTAAATACTGTTTTATTTCTAACTAATGTATTCACTAATTACCACCAACCTTAACTTTAGGTGTAATTTGACTTAGTATTTCAAGTGGATATTCTCCACTATTTCCATAACTTCTACCAATTTCACCTTCTGTATGTGATTGTTCACCTTCTGCACCATATTTACTTATTGCATGAATAACCATTTTAACTATCTTATTTTTATATTTTTCTTCATATAAAATATCGGCAGTAGGTGTAAAATTCCTTATATCATTTACAACTTCAATGGCACTTTCTATTTCACTATTTAATATAGCATCGCTTAAAGTAGCTATTCCTCTGCCAGTAATTTGTGTTTTAACTAATGTTAATAATTCTGCAAGCATATTTTACACCTCTTCCTTTATTCTTTTATTTCAGTTTTTTTAGTTGTTAAAAATATTTCTTTTAATTTTTCAAAATGTATAGGGTTAGCATTTTCTAAATTTTCAACGAATAATACATTATCAGTTGGTAATAAATTTATATCATTTTTTAATACTTCGATTTTTAATTTAGTGAATTTACCATCTTCTTTTATATATACTTCGTTTTTATCATTTATATATAACATAGTATACCTCCCTATTTCTTTTCAGGTTTAACTTCAATTTCATTTGATTTAATTATTTCTTTTTCAGAAACTATTTCATATTTTAAAGGTTTATAAATATCATTATAAACTCCTTTAGAAATAATAACTTCGTGTTTATCTAATTTTGCTTTAATCATTATTATAACCTCCAATTAATTTTTAAAGTGTAATTTGTGTATCTAGTATACCAACTTTTTTAACAGCTGGGAATGTAGGTACACATACTTGAGAAATTTTAGTACTAAGTAACACTGGATCAGTTTCTCTTGTTATAGTTACAGCAACACCTGTGTCTGTTAGAGATACATTTGCATTTAATCCACCCATTAAATCTGCTTCTTCAGGAGTTGTACCGAATACCATATTACCCAAAATAGTTCCGCCATCTAAAGATGGTAACAATAAGAATAAATCTTCTGCTATATATCTTGTTGAACTTCCAGTACTTGAAACATATTTTTTATCATAAACTATAACTGTAAGACCAGTCATATCATATATATAATTTAATACGTTAGCTTCATTCGCCATTACAGAAGCATTTTTTAAAGAGTTTATTATATCAGTATTTTTCATTATACTTCTTAATATTTTTCTACTACAAACAGCTCTTGATGGTCTTTCATTACCATTTTCTTCTACTTTATCTTGTAATGCTTGTATATCGGCAATTATATCAGATGTTATATCGTCCCATTTTTTTACAGAAGTACCTTTGTTAGTTGCTGGCATACCATAATCTATTGATATAGTTTGACCATTTTCAGCTATTGTCAATAATCCAGTAGATACGATTTGTGATCTCATAAATTCTCTTTGTCTTCTAGCAGCTGCTAATAGTGAAATTTGATCATTGAATATTCTATTCTTAACTATATCTATTTTTGCAACATCACCAGTTTGTTCCATTATTAATAAATCTTGTCTCATTTTTTCATCAACATTTTTTTTGTTTTTACTTAAAAATGCAGATAATTTCATTTCACTAAATCCGCTTCTATCCATTTTATTTGTTTTAGAATCGAAAGCATGAACTTGTAATAATTTAGCATCTTCAACAGAATCTACGATATAACTTATATCTAATCCTAATTGTTTTTCTGTTCCAAATAATGTTTCGAATAAAAATGGTGCTTCTTGTTGTGGTTTATTTTCAGCATATGCAACTAGGGCTCTAGCTGTTACTGAATCAAATATTGTTTTTCCCATTATTTAATACCTCCTCTTAAGAATCTTATTGCAGGGCTTAATGCAGTTTGTGCTTCTGCTGAAGGTTCTGTTACTAATTTATCTAAATCTATATATCCAGATACTATTATAGTTCCGTTAGCATTACCAGATGTTACATCAACATCATGTAATAATATAAATTTTGCTGTAGCTGTATCATCTTTTATACCAACTGTTTGTCTAACTGTAAGCATATTTGCTCCTGCAGTTCCACTTATTGGAGTTCCTGCTGTTAATATTTTTTTTCCATCAGAATCTGCTACTAATCCAGCATTTCCTAATATTGCACCAATAGTAAATTTTAATTCATCAGCGATTAAAATTTCTTTTGGAGTTGTGTAAGTTGTTGTTTCCATTTTTTATTTCCTCCTTTTATTTTTTTGTAAAATAATCATATTCTTGAGTTTTAACTTTGGATTTTTTAGCTAATTCTATTGCTTCAGAAACATCTTTTGGCAAATTTTCACTTTTATTACCACCTAAGTTTAAATCACCTGTTTTTTTCATTACTCCATCTGTAACATCTTTTTTACCTTTTTCGTAAGCAGTATCTGCTAATTTGTTTATTAAAGCACTTAAAGTTGTAAAGTTTAAATTTTCCATTACAGCTTTTAATTCTGCAGAATCATCTCCAAATTCAACTTTTGTTCTTGCTGCAGAAGTACTAGAAATTAATGTTGAAGTTTCAACTTGTTTTTTTAACGTATTTAATTCTTCTTCAAGTCTTTCTTTTTCTTCTTGAGCTTTTATTTGTGCTTCTAATTTTTCAGCTTCTGATTTTTCATCATCTGTCATTTTAGCTTTTAATTGTTTTTTTAATTCAGCTAATTCTGTAGCTGTTTTATCAAATAAATCTTTTGATACTACTTTCTTTTCTTCAACCTTAGTTTCTACCTTCGTTTCAATTTTTGGTGTTACATCAGGTGTAACTGTTTGCGCTGCACCATCTAATGGTGTAACAATTGTTGGTTCTGGCATTTTTAAATCCTCCTGCGTTTTAGTGTCTTCTCTGACATTTGCGTTTTAGTGTCTTCTCTGACTTATATATAAAAAAACCGTAAACTAGAGAACTTTTACATTCTTTTATTTACGGTTTTAACTCATTATATCGGTTTAAACTCAATTTCTATTATATTTTTAAATATCGAGCCATTTTCTATTTGGTGGCTTTAACTCAATTTGCACTACTTCTTTGCATCTAGTACATTTATGTTCGCTTTTTCCACTTGTATTATCAAATCTATAAAACAATAAACTACCACATTTAGGACATAATACTCTGACTTTATTCATTAACTACCACATCTTTTACTGCTGTAGTATCTGCTACTTTAGTTTTATTCGCTTCTACCTTAGCTAATTCATCAGTTTTTTTCTTTTGGTATTCTTCACCTCTTGAAATTACTTCGTTTACATCTGTTGTTAAATCAACAAATTCTAAAGCATCTCTTGGGTCTAATGTGTTTGTTGCTATTAATGTACTATATGATTGTGTTTTTGTTTGTATATTATCATTTTTATTCCTAGGTATATCTATTTTTATATATTGTACTTGTAATTTTTCATTTATTAATTTATTGTATTTTAATATTCCAAGTATTACTTTTAATTGTTGTTTTTTTGCTTCTTCATAAAAAGTTTCTTTATTTTTTGCTACAATCTCAAGTTCTGCCCAACCACCTTTATATGATTCTGCTATACCTGTTGATTGCCCATTACTTCCACTATTTCTATCAGGTGTTCCTGTTATTGAACGTAAGGCTTGTAATAAATAGTTTTTTACTTCTGATATATTGTTTACATTTAAGTTTGAATATATATACTTAGCATCTGCTGTTACTCCAACAGGTGATTTAAGTTGTAAAACTCTATTTGTTTTTAATTTATCTAATTCCGTTTGATCTATTTCAGCATTTACAAATACAAGTACACTTTGTACAAATTGTTCAATATCATTTAATCCATCACTTGCTAATGTATTTAAAGCATTTAATATTGTAACTGCTTTTTCAAAATCTCCAGTTATAAATTGATTATTTTCATATTGTGTTATTGGATTTCCATCTAATAAATGATTATAACTTTCAATTAAATTATTTTGTTGTATTGTACTTCCAGTTCCTTTTGTTTTATATATATATACTGTTGTTTCTGTAAAGATATAGAATACTCTATATGTTAATTTATTTTCTATTATATCGCAATATGTACACGATAATAAAGGTTTTGTATCTATATAGCCACTATATACATAGAATGTATTTCTAGGGTCTAAAACCCTTAATTTAAGCGGTATTTCAGGTGTATCATCATAACTACCTTTAGGAAATGTTAATTCATAACCAAGCCCTGTTATACTTACAAATGTTTGTGTTTTTATATCTACAGCATATGAATTTTCATAATCTAATATATCAGATAATACTTGTATATCATCTCTGAAATCTGTTTTCTTTTGCGTGTATTGTGTTGGTTTACCATATGTATATCCGATTATATCTCTAACTATTTCTTCTGAATAATTTAATACTATTTTTTCGTTTATTCCACTTGAATATTGATTTACTCTATCTAATATATCTTGTTTACCTAAATACACATCTATTAAGTATTGCATTTCTTCAACATTTATTAAATGTGTTTTCATAGCTTCATTTATTATAACTGGGATTGTTTCTTCATTTACTTCACTATTAAAATAAATCTTTTTTCTTCCAAAAGTAACCATACAATGCAACACCTCTTATTTTAAGTATACCATATTTACTATATATTGTCAACATAATTAAACTTACATTCTTAAGTCTTTTCTACTAAAATTACTTGTCGCTCTACCTGTCATATTACCTGATAATATGTATATTAACATTGAACAAATACTGTCAATTCCATCATCTACTTGCTTACCTTGAACTGATACTTTTTCAGAGAAGTTTCTTATATCTCTTATAAATTCTTTATATTCATTATTTTGCTTACTCTTATCTTTAAAATATATTCTATATGAATTTGGATCTTCACTTATTCCAAGTATTTCACTTCTTACACTCATTATTTTATCAAATTTACTTTTATTACTTGGTGCTTTCTTATGTGTTATATTACATTTATATCCTTTTTCTCTTAAAACTCTATCTATCCATTCTGCTACTTGATCGCCACCATTATTTGCCTCAAAATGCGCTCTTTGTATTTTATGGTCCAGTATTTTTCTTACAGTTCTATTTTTTGTAGTTTCTATTCCTGACAAATCATATATTACATCTTCTATATACACATCTCTTCCGTATACATATCCAATAGGCATACTATATCTATCACCACCACCATAGGCTACATCGGTGCATGATATTATTCTATCTGGTTCGCCTTCTGGTTTTTCTAAATAATATTGCAAGTCTGCAAATGGTCTACCATCACGTTCTACTGGATTTGCTAAATATTTTGCACTAAATATTACAGGGTCTTCTGTTAATTCCATATCTTTGTAATATTCTGTGCTAAATCCAACACCTCCATCATATAAAAAATTACTTTCTCCATTTTCATCATAACAACTTACTTTTATTATTTTTACTCTTGGATCATCTTTATATATTCTTGCTATTTTACTTATTGGATCTTCTAAGTTCCACATTGTACCTATACTTAACATCTGAGCACTATCTAACATTCTATCTTTTAATGTACTTGTAAATTGTTCCCATGTTTTCTCAAGTCTTGTTAAACTATTTGCGTGTTCACTATCTTTTACTAAATCATCTACATATAATAATTGACCTGCTTCAACTGCTCCTGTTGTAGTTCCATCTATACTTCTAAATGTTATACTATGAAAACGTTTCTTTTTTTCTAAGTCTATATATAAATATTCTGCGTTTTGGTCTACAAATTTCGCATTTGGAAATATTTCATTAAATCTATATTCATCATCTGTTAGTAATCCCATTATTTCTTTGTAAAATGATTGTACAAGTGATGTACTATGTCCGACTTCCAAGTATTGCTTTTTCAGGGTGTAATCCCATTAAAAATAATACATATAATAAAGAAATTGTACTCTTTCCTGTACGAGCTGGGAGACTTATACTTAATATTTTATATTTTCCATCGCATAAATCTTGTAATGCTTGTATTATACCATGTTTTTTTAATATTTTCATTCTTGGTATGTAAAACTTTTTTTCTTTTTTACGATTCCACTCAAGTGCTATTAAAAAACTCTCAAAATCACCATTTCTTGCTAAACTATCATAACAACTTAGTATTATTTTATCTAATTCTTCTATATTTTCTTTAAAATTATCTATTTTATCTCTTTTTAAAATTAATTCTATTATTTCACGTGAAATGTTGTCTGATTTTTCTTTTTCGCCTACTTCGTTATATTCATCTCTTAAATATTTTTTACTTCTTATATATAACATATCTATTTTATTATATTTATCTAGTAATTCTTTTCTTATTTTTATATTTTGTAGTATTTCTTCTATAGTTTGTTGTGTTTCATTCATAATTTATACACCTCTTATCGCTATTGTTAATCCTATTACTAAATTAAATACAAATATTAATCTCAAAACTGTAAATCCTATTTTCTCATTATCGTTATTAGATTTAAGCAATAATGCAAATAATAACATCATACCATTTATTATACTACTTATTATTCCTAATATTACCATATTTTAAATCCCTCTTTTATTCTAAAATTCTCGCTACTCGGTTTTACTATACCGCTAAAATCTATTCCATATACTTTTTCTAATATGCTTGTATCAAATTTCTTTGTATTTCCAAATACATAGTCGCCATGTTCCCAATTATTTATAGTTGTCTGGCTTACTCCTAATCTTTTTGCCATTTCTCTTTGTGTTTCTCTTGTTATTTTTGTTCTTAATTCTTTTATTGTCATTTTTACTTGCCTTCTTTCTTTAAATTGTATATTGCTATTTTGTTACTTAAATTCAACATAGCAAATATTCCACTTAACAATATAACTTTTTCTGTTTCTTTTTCTTCACTATCTTCTATTGATTTTAATGTGTTTTCTGTTATTCTTTTTAATCTTTCTTCCAACTCTTCTAAATTTTTCATTTTTACTCTCCTTTATAATTACATTTATCTGCTTTACAATCCCATGCTGCACAATCACATTCTTTACATTTATAATCTACATATTCTGTCTTCGTATACTCTTGTGTTTCTATTTCTACACCATCTTCATATACTCTCTTTATTACTGTACTATCTATTCTTTGTTTATCTCTATACGGACATATCATTTTATTTTTTCCTCTCTCTTACTTCCATCTGTTCTTAAATATACTTTATTACCCTTCATTAAATCTCCTAATGTTGTTATCTCTATCTCGTTTCTCATTTCTTCTTTTTCTTTTAATTCACTTATCTCTTCTAGTGCTTTACTTAAATCATTATTTCTATTTATTAATTCTCTTATTAAATTCTTTATTAATGAAATCGGATCACCTTCTACTTCATTTATAGATATTTTTTCAATATTATTATTAATACTTTCTATCTTTACTTTAATACTTTCTGTCTTTACTTCTTCCACATAATCACTCCCTTTTCATTTGACTTTGAAAAATAGGTAGTCATTTTTAAACTACCTACTTATCTCGATAATTTTTTTACTACTATATCGTTAATGTAGTGACACATAAGTGTCTGGCTGGGAATATAGGCCTCGAACCTATAAATTCCAGCTTCAAAAACTGGTGACTTTACCAATTTGTCTAATTCCCATTATTTATATAAAAATGGCTATCTAGTACGATGCCATGTGCCCTAATTATCAAAAGATAACCGAGAATATATTTAGAGTGGTGTTTTTTTATACCTCTCTATTATTTTTACATTTTATAAAAACTATCTCCTATTCCATTTTTACCTTCTACTTCTGTTGTTATTATAGCACCGATTGTTTCTGTTTCTATATTTAATGCTATTAATTCTAATTGTAATACTGGTATACTTTCTACGCTTTCTGTAATTTTATAACTTCTTACATTTTCTATTTTTTTATCATCTACAAATATTTCTGTTTTTGCATTTTTTGTTATTATTCTTATTTTATTCATATTATTCACCTCCTTATAATATATAGTTAAACTATTAGAAATACGGCTTATCTCCCTCGTACGGTGATATCTATCTAGCTAGCCTCAACCACTACAGTATACAAGGGTTCTCTTGAAGTGAGCTACACTTCTCCTTCGGGTTCTAATAGTTTATGGCACACAGCGATAGAATCGAACTACCTTCAACAGACCTAGGAGCTCTGTTTATTTTACCATTAAATTAACCGTGTATATGCAGTACGTTTAACCCTAACGTACAAGGGCTATTCAGACTGGAATAATACAGATTACTCTTTTACCAATACCTGTGCACATCGGAGGCAGTAATTACCTTTTTTTTGTAGAAAATGAGAATCGAACTCATGCAACTGGATTTTAAGTCCAACTGTACTTCAACTATACGATTTCTACATATATTGGTAGTATACAGTAATATACTACCTTTAGCTTCTTCTCAGAAAAACTGTGTTTCAACTATCTAACACTAAGAAATAATCGTTCTTGTAAGTCGTTGGATTCAAACCAACAAGTAATTGCAATACTTACTTTATCATTACTTACATATATGAGTATGTAGCCACAGGACTCTCACCTATGGAAAGTTTACCTTACGGTTAATTACTCCGTCGTCCCAGGTTCAGTAAACCAATAGCCTTTATCGTGTCTATTTTCCACCACTACATACTATTTCAGATATCAATGCATAGTATTATCTTTTGGCTGTTTGTCCCCCTATATGGTTTATTACCACCATAAAACTCATTTAACTTTATCGGTATAAAGCACCAAATTTTTAACTTAATAATTTTATTATACTTTCTTTTGTTATGTTATTTACTGATAAATCTATATCTATTTTTTCTTCTACCATTTTATCTATTACTACTGCTCCAGCATCTTCTAATAAGTCTTTTAGTTTTAACTGTGTTTTACTATATGCTTGTAAGTAATCAAATGCTCCCATTGTAACATCATCTTGTTTTGAACTAATTCCACTTCCAGCACTAAAATCATTGAAGTAAAATCTTATTGTATCTCCTATTGTTATAAATCCTACTACTTTTTGTTTTTCATCTTTTTTAACTGTCATATCAACTTTCGCTAATATGTTATTTGGATCTAATACATATTTTACTCTGTTTCGTGGTCTATGTGTTGCTTTTGCTATTACAAATTCATATGGTACATCTTCACTGTTAGTTGTAAACATATTTAATGTTATTAAAAATGCTCCATGTCCGTAATTTTGCCCTACATAAAATAATTCTGTTGCTCCATTTGGTAATTTCGCATCTGTTATATCTCCACTAAATAATATATCACTATTCGAACTTCTATATGATGAGTCCCAACCAAATACTTCGTTTTTATTCATTTGCTTTAAGTCAAGATCTACTCTTTCTTCTCTGTTTTTTTTAAAATTTTCAGATCCATAAAAATCTTTTTCTAGTTTTTCTTTTTCTATATTTTTCCAATGAATACCATATACTAAGTTATCTTCTCTTGGAACTTCCATGTATGATCCATCTGGTATATTACCACTAAACTGTTTTTCGCTTGTTGGTGCTGTATATGTTACATTTTTTGGTATATATATAACTTTCCCTTTAACTTTTTCAGACATTCTTGTATTTAAATGTGTTTTTACTACTTTAATTATTGTTTCTAGTCTTGCAACATATCCAAATGTCTTATTTTCTAATGTTCTTACATATGATTTACCATTTCTTATTCTATGTACTATAGCCTTATTACCATTTAATCTATATAACAGACCATTTAATATCCTTATTTCTCTAAATATTGTTACTTTATCTAACATTTCATGTAATTTATATAAATTTACTTCCACTTTTTCATCAGTTAAACAATCTAGTACATTCTTTTTCATAGGTTTATGGTTTATGTCCGCTAGTTTTCTTAATTTATTTATTATAGCATTTATTTCTTTTGATTTTTTTACCTTTAATGCTAAAAATAATCTCTTATTCCTTAAAAATATACTTGATAGTTTTTCATATCCGTTTTTCTCTATATATGATTTTAACATTTCTAACGCTTTTTCTTTATCTCCTGATTTTATATCTTCTATCATCTTATAATTTTGGATCTTTAATGTGTTATCTGTTATCTTAAACAACAAATATCTTAAAAATTCTTCTGGATCACTTGGCATTATATTATATTTTTCATACAATGCTGTCTTTACTTCTTTATTTTTTATTTCATCTAATTTTTCTTTATCTATATATTCTGACAATATTATTATATCTTTTACTGTTTCTTCTGATAATGCTATTCCACTTGTTAATAATACCATCATTTTATCGTTTATTTCTTCTTCTGATAATCCTTTTATTACTACTAATTCTATATCTTCTTTTAACTCTGGCACTTCTAACTTCTCTTTTGGTATATATACAGTATCTGGATTATATATTCCAATATCCTCATATCCATATGTTGTTATATAATGTATCATTTGTTGTATAATTAAATCTTCTATTGGTGCATTTCTTACTATCTCAAAATCTTTATGAAATGTACTATTCCACTTAACTCCATCTTTGCCATACTGTTTTATTGCCATGTCTACTATTTCTTTATCTTCACTTTTTATTAATATTCCATACTTTAACGCTTCTTTGTTTATTTCTTTTGTTTCTTCTTGATTTTCATACCCTTTAAATAATCTTAATAAACTTTCTTTTTTCATTTTTCTTCTCCTTTATTTATGTGTCGGTAAGTATTTTAAAATACCAAATCATTTTTTTATAGGAACTCACTCTGACACAGTTCTTTTTAATTTATAGGCGAGGTGTATTTAAAATACCAAATCATTTTTTTATAGGAACACCGTTTGCCTATTTATTTTTATTCTGATAGATGAAGACTAATTTTATCTTTATACACTCTAGGTGTATACACAAATTATTTTTAGGAAGTCTTTTTATCTATCTACTATATTATTATACCATCTCGGGTTGGTGATGGTTCTGTTTATACTCTACCATCAACTGAGTTTTACTTTCGTGTATCTTATCCTTTAATCGTTTCTTACCATATCTATGTAGTCTAGTATCATTATTACATGAAATAATCTGCTGTCTATTATCGGTTTAAATTCTATCCCATGTATTATTCTACCACATACCTCACATATATACAAAATACTCCCATCACACAATACATACTCATGCGCTACTTCGTTTTCCTCACAAAGGTTACACATACTCTTTCGTTCCTCTTTTTTCATCTTTAGTTCCTCCTTTAAAATTATTCTTAGGATATTTTTTATTATATCTTTTGGTCTAAGTGGGAAGAATCGAACTTCCGCTTCGAGTATCCAAGACTCGCTGTCTACCACTGACCTACACCTAGTTACACAGCCCAACCTCTCGATCAGGCTTAAAACACAAGGGGTAATCTCATGTATATCTTTATTATAACATATAATCATATGATTGTCAAGGGTTTATTTTTATAATTTGCTTGGGTGGGTGACCAGAACCCTCGTTTTTGTAAAAATATAGGAGTAGGGGCGTACCTCCAGAATACCATATATTATGGTATTGCATACCATTTTTATTACATAAAAAAAGATAGTATAATTAAATACTATCTTTAATATATTTTATTTTATTTCCTGCTATTTAAATTATAAAGTAAGAACCCACAAAAAGCTATTGCATAAATTACTATCATGATACCACACCGTAGTGCTCTGTTAACACCGCTATTATATCCCTTTCTATATCTGCTACTTGGTATATATCCTCTATATTGTCTACTATGTCGTAGTGTTGCCATGTTATGAACTCATCTATCACTTTAAACGTTACCTGTTTGATATCTTCGTTATCTATTAAATACTCATTGAAACTGTTAATTATATCTTCTTTATTATACATTTAAATCACCTTCATTCTTTCTATACACTCGTATATACTTGTTTTATTATCTAGCTTAATAACACTTGTTATGTTATCTCTAAAATCAACTAAGAATTGATATTTTATAACTGGTTTGTCTTCTAACTTTATAGTAACATAAATACTATTTAATTCAAAACCTGTAAATATCTCTATTTTACAATCTTCTAAAATAAAACTGTTTATATAATCTTCTTTACTTGTTATATATTCTAAAACGGATCTTTCTATATTTAATTTAGCTTGTTGATATGTTTCATATTCACGCTTTTTGCTACTATTTTTATATTTGCCATAATTTATTAAATCTTGTTTCATATTAAACCACCTCTTTATTATAAAAAACTTCTTTGATTTTTTTGTGTACTTCTTGAATAGATAACTCTGGATATAATTCAATAACTAAGTAATCTATTGATAAATAATCACTAGTGTAATAACATTCATGATTTGATAATTCGTATTTAATATAATCTTCTATTTTTATATTGTCTTTAAATTCTTTTTGTAATTCTTTAACCTTTACATCAAAAAAATCAACTAATTTACTTTTATTGTCTTTATGTATATATGACCCACCGAACCAGCTCAAAAATTCATTATCTGGAGCGTTGCTCGGTATTTTATTGTTTTTAAATTGCTCATTACTAAAAGCGTAAAATATACCGCTTTTTTGTAATTCTTTATTATATTTTTTATCGTATATTTCTTTTTGTTTTAAATAATTATTCATTTTAAATCCCCCTTTAATTATTTACTTTGACTGTTTTCTTGCGCTGTTTTAATCATGCTGTCTGTTGTAGCACCTTCGCTATCATCAACTTTGAACGTGCTTATTGTAAATATTAATATTGCTACTGTAATTAATATTACAGCTATTTCTACTATTTTAACACCGTATTTATTCCAAAACTTTTGTTTTTTGTTTTTTTTCATTATTTATTCACCTCCATTTTAAAACTTAACTTTTATCTAAAACTTAAAACTTAACTACTTCTTTTGTAATGCTTGCAAAACATTTTTTTGTGTTTCTTGTTTTTGATAATACTATTATACTATATTTTTTTTATATTGTCAACACTTTTTTAATTTTTTTTATCTTTTTTTATCTTTTTATATATAGTAGTGTTTTTTATAATGCAATTTTATATCATATTTTATAATTTGGAACGTAAAGTATGTTTTAATTGATTTTATATCAATTTAATGTAATTACACTACTTAACTATTAAAACTGTTTTAAAATGGCGTTTATGTTTAACTTGGTTATGTTATATTAAACATACTATGTTACACTACATATTTTATATTATGTAATGCTTTATTTTTCACGTTATTTTTATGTGAAATGTTATTGTTTACATAATTAAAGAGGCTACCTTTTCACGTGAAATATTTTCTGTCTGTGAATTTTTATCTGCACGTGTGCGTTAACCTGTGAAAGTCGACAGCCCCGCACACCAAAAAGTCGAAAGTCGTTTGCCTGAAAGTCGAAAAAGTCGAAAGTCGCAGAAGTTCCTGACAAAAAAGGTGAAAAGTTGATCCAAAACTAGGTGTTAAAATATTATTTCACGTGAAACATATTACAGTGTAGTTTACATAAGTAATTAAAGAGGGGTTAAAAAAGAACAATAGTTCCTGTTACGGTTCTACTGTTCACTTACTATTTTTATTTCATTATCTGTTACTGCTTCTGATAAAGTCGTTAAATTATTTTCACGTTCCTCAACCGTTTTTTGTTCTCCAATGTTAATATTTATATTCTGAGATCCGTTGCTACGAGTATCTTGCCACTTACCTTTATAGTTATTTAACATGTTAAAAATAACACCATTTGGGTTCTTACCAACAAAGAGTTGTTCCTCTGCATATTCCTCTACTTTTCGCTTAGCTTTTGAAATCGTGCTAGAAAACGCTTCTCGTTTTTGATAATCTAAAAGTGTCATTCTATCAGTATCAAGTGCATTAGCAAGACCAGTCATAGTAAGGGGTCTAACGTAAGTTTCAACACCAGTTTCGGGATCAGTTCTAATACAAGACTTGAAATATTTATCAATTAATTTTTGCACTTCTTCAACTGTTTGATATTTTAATGGTCTACCACTATTAGAATTTCCAAGACCATAAGTATTACCTTTAGGAGCAGCCAAATAAATCACCTCATTCATAATTATAATTATACCATAAAAAAATGGAAATGTCAAAATGTTACCAAGAAAACGTTGGTAACAGAAGGTAACAAAAGTTAGTAACTTAGGGGGAGTAGGGTTTGAGTTGATTTGTTACCAACGTTACCAATACTCCTTTAAAAGGCGAGGTAAAAATAAAAAAAACTATTTTAATTTTTATATATATGTTGGGGAAATTGGTAACAGGTAACAAGTTGATATTTACGTAAACTTTTAATGAATGTAACTATTTGATTGAATGGGTTTTTAAAATGTTACCAAAGGTGTTACCAAGGTGTTACCAACTCAAAAAAACGATCGTTGGTAACAAAAAAAGAGCTAAAATTATGTAAAATAAGATAGATATTTATGTATATTATAACACATATTTATTAAATTATTTAATATTTTGATAAAATAGTATTGACAAAGCATAAAAAAAGGTGTATAATTGAAATACAAGAAGAAAAAACGTACAGTAAAAATGTAAATAAATGGGTAAAATGTTACCAAGGAGGAGAAAGAAAAATGGAAAAAATGTTAGAATTATTATTAAATGGAATGAAATTAGATGGATTATTAATTAAAATTCATAAAAAAGAAACGGTAAATATTAATGATCAGTTAAAACAGTCACAGGAATTTTTAGATATGTTGATAAAAGAAAAAAGAATAAAATTGCTAGAAGAAAAAGATGAAAAATTAGAAATGTTGATAAAAATGTCAGAGTTTGCTTCAGAAAAAGTACAGGAAGATATTAAAAAATTAAAGATAAAAAAAGAATTTGATTTGAAATTAAATAGTGTAGTTGAATATTTAATGGGAAATGAAGATCTAGGATTAGTTAAAATAGTAAATAAACACATAGTTGATCTGATTGAATATATAGAAGAGAAGATGGAGGTGTAGAGAATGAAATGTACAGTAAACGATATTGATATAGAAATTAAATGTGGTTTTGTTAGAATAAATCAAAAACCTACACATAAAGATAGAAGTTATGATTATAATTGTAAACTTAAAATATATAGTAAAAAAGAACTTAATGAATATGAAAAAGAAAAAATAGAAAATTGGATCAGACAAGAAATAGATAAAGATTAAGTGGAGGAGGTAAAGTAAATGAGTATAATAATAATATTAGCAGTAATATGTTTCATAGTGAAAAATATAACAAAGTATTATATAAAAGGATCTATGACACACTTAGATAAAATGAAATTTAGTATAAAAGGTAAATTACCAGAAAAATATAATAAACCAGTAATAATAATGCTTGTATCACAATTAGTTATGTGGATATGTATAATATTAATTATAGCAGGATTTTTAATTAAAATTTTAGGATAGGAGGTGTTTTAAATGAAAATAATTAAAAATAATATATGTATAGGTTGTGAAAATGGAGATTGTAATAAGAAAAATCATAAAGAAAGATGTAAATATGCTAAAAAAGAACAATTAATTTTAAATACAAAAATAAGACAAAAAATAATAAAAATTAAGGAGTGGTAAATATGCGTGATATTAAGTTTAGAGGAAAAAGACTAGATAATGCAGAATGGGTATATGGATATTATTTTAAAGATGAATTAAAAGGAAATAAAAATTTAATTTATGATATTAATTTATCAAAATTTTTAGGATTAATTGAAGTAATACCTGAAACAGTAGGACAATACACAGGTGTAAACGATAAAAATGGTTTAGAAATATACGAAGGTGATATAGTTGAGTGGGCTGGTTTTAAAATGGAAATATTCTGGGGCGAAGATATAGGATTTGGATATGGTTTTTGTTGGAGAAGTACTGAAGGTGAATATGGATATCACGAAAGCATAACAGGTTTTATAGATGAATATAAAATAATTGGTAACATACATAGCAACCCAGAATTGCTGGAGAATAAATAGTATGATAGCAATACAAATATTGATAATAAGTATGTTAATAAGTATATTTTTTTATATTTTAGAAAGAATAATAATAGAATATTTTAAATTTAAGAGTGTAAGTATAATTTATTTATTGTATGTTATAATAATTATTCCATGTTTAGTAATAACCTTAACGGATATAATTTAATACCAGAAATAAGCGAGAATATAGTTTAAATCGATTTTTATACGAAAATAGTGTAAGATATAGATAGGAATAAAGACAGGTTAAAAAAGGAGTGTGATGAGAATGTTTAATATAGGAGATTCTGTATATGTAATACCAATGAATGAAGTTTTAAAAATTCATTGTATAGATGAAAATGGATATGGTTGTAATCACATTGGAAGGTTTAAACCAACTAAAGGGAATTCATATAGAATAGATTATTTTAGTGAAAATGAATTAATACCTTTAAAAGAATATTTAAAACAGAAATATAAGGAGGAATATAAATGAATTTAAAAAAAGGTGTAGATATGAATGCAAAAGAAATGTTTGAGGAACTGGGATATTTATATAAAGAACATAAAAATAAAATAACTATAATAAGTTGCGATGAATATGATGATTTAAAAATTATATTTGAATTTGAATTTAAAACAAAAAGAATAGGAGTTAAAAGTTATCATATTTCAGTTAATGAACTTAAAGCAATACAACAACAAATAAAGGAATTGCGGGTGGTTAGATGAGTAGAGAAGGTGTAGTCATGAAAGAAAAACATAGATGTGTAAAACAACTATGGGCTAGATGGAGTCATAATATACCTGATTCTGTAAACGATAAGGATATAGATTATGTTGTGTCTATATATTATAAAATAGATGAATTAAATAATATTCAAAAGTTAACTTTATGGAAGCATAATTATTATAAATTTATACTATATGCTTATAAAAAAAATAAATGGTGGAGAAAATTAATATAAAAGGAGATGAGTTAGATGAATAGAGAAGAAGCGATAGAAAGATTAAAAGCTTTATGTGAAAGCGATTATGGATGTTATATAAAAGCTGGTTGGTTAGGTATAACTAATATATTAGCAATAGAAAAAGTATTAGAAGAATTAGATAATAAAAATAAAATAATAGACTCTATGGCAGATTACATGGATATAAAATCAATTTGTGTAAAGAGTTTTAAGGAATGTCAAGATATACAAGATCCACATTGTAAACCTTGTATAATACAATACTTTGAAAAGAAAGCGAGTGATTTAAATGAGTAAAGAAGTTAATATAATTGATATAGAATTAATGGACGCAATAGAATCTATTAATAATTTAAGGGAACGTGTTATTTTTGATGAAAAGGAAGTTTGTGAATTGCAAGATGCTTCTGTAATAGTATTGAATGCATATTATACAATGGAAGATAGAATAGCAGAACTAGAAAAAACTTTAATAGATGATAACTTTAAATATAGTCAAAAGATAAATAACTTAGAAGAAATATTAAAAAATTCTATATATACCAGATGTAGTCAAAATCATTCTGAAAAAAGTATAGTGATTGCTGAAAGAAAATTACTAAATGAACGTGACCAAGAACTTTTAAATATTTTAAAAGAGTTATAGGAGGAGTAAATAATGAAAAATAAATATATAATAGGTTTAATAATAGTAACTTTATTATTAACTTTCAATGCAATATGTTTTGCAAAAGGTTCGGCAGGACATAGCAGTAGTCATTCATCAGGAGCTAGGAGTTCATCTAGCTCTCATGTAACAACAAGTAAACCAAGTGCAACTCCTAAATCAAGCTCGAGTTCACGTACTACAACAATTTCAACATCATCACATATGAGTAATCCATTTTTATGGTTTATGATAGGCGGAGCTGCAGGACATGTGACGAATGATAATAATGATGTTAATATATATGGTGAACAACAACAAAATTTAAAATTAGATAAGAAAAAAATAATTATAACGTTAATTATAATAGCAGCAATTATTATAATCGGATTTATTATAATTAAATTAATATTGTAGGAGGAATAAGTATGAAAGTAAAAGAATTAATTGAAAAGTTGAATAAATTTGATAAAGAAAAAGAAGTTATAATAAGATTTGCTGTATGTAGTGAAGATGAAAAAGGTTATGTATTAATACCTGAACAAATAGATTTATTTTTTAATGATCAAGTAGCAATATACGCTGAATATTATGATAAAAAAGAAGATTGTGATTTTATAGGACAGGTTTATTTAAAAGAAGCATATTTAAAATTTAAAGATATTATTAAATAAAATTATAGAGGAGGTATAATATGACATTTACAAGAACAAAATATCCAGAATATGAAAAAATAGCAACAATTGAAGAATATACAGAATCTAGGATAGAAAATTTAGAAATAAAAATAGAAAAATTAGAAAAAAATATAATAGAATTAATTGAAATAGTTATAATGTTAATGTTAGCAATAATTATGATATGTTTTTTGTTACCTTAGCAGCAATAATACTAAGTTAAACATAAGGAGGAAACAAAATGTACGAACTAAAACAAGATAAAAAAGAAGAATTATTAGATGGGAGAAAAATAACATATTTATCAGAAACACTGGGATTAACTCAAACACATATAAGTAATTTATTAGCAGGTAGGGGTTATATGACACTTATAACAAGTATGTGTTTTATATCAATTAAAGAAAAAATTAGTATAACAGATACAAGAATGTCAGAATTTTTAGATTATTATTTTACTAAAAAGTAAGAGGTGAATTATGTTAGAGATAAACAGAGAAGCAATAAAAAAAATAATAAACTTGCCAAACGAAAAAGAAAGACTTGAAAAAATAACCGAAATGAAAAAAATAGCCTCTGAAAATAAATTACTAGCAGAATTCAATAAAATGTATAAACTTGAAGAAAAACTCAAAAATAAATACAATATGGAAAATAAATTTGAGTTTAAAATAACATATGATTCTAATGGTAAACCAGAAAAAACAATAGAAAATTTTATTAATATTTTAAAAAATGATAAACAGTTTCAAGGTAAAATAAAATATAACGAAATGAAAGAAGATATAGAATTTAAAGGTGAAAGTTTATCAGACAGAAAAATGTCAAAAATATTAAATGAAATAGAGATAAAATATGATGGTTTATATGATGAAAATAAATTAATACATTCTTTGAACTGTGTAGGTTTAGAAAATTCATATAATCCAATTAAAAACACAATAGAAAGTGTGAAATGGGATCAAAAAGAAAGAATTAAATGTGCATTAATAGATTGGTTAGGTGCAGAACCTACTGAATATAATATGGAAGTATCAAGACTTATATTTGCTGGTGGAATACACAGAATATATGAACCAGGTAGTAAATTTGATATAGTACCAACACTTATTGGATCTCAAGGGTGTGGGAAAAGTACTTTTGTTAGATGGTTAGCAATGAATGATGAAAATTTCACAGAAGTAACAGAAATTGAAGGGCAAAAAGGAATGGAAATACTTGATAATGTATGGGTTGCTGAACTAAGCGAGTTATTAGCATTAAAAAAAGTAAAAGAGGTTGAGGCAATAAAGAGTTATTTATCTAAGTTATTTGATAAATATAGACCTGCTTATGCAAGGTTTATAATAAATAGAAAAAGGAAATGTATATTCATAGCAACTACAAATAAAGAAGAATTTTTAACTGATAAAACTGGAAACAGAAGATTCTTCCCAGTTAAAGTAAATAGTAGTGCAAAAGATCTATACGAAAATGAAAAAGAAATAAAAGAATATATAAAACAGTGTTGGGCAGAGGCTTTATTTAAATATAAAGAAGGAAAATTGCCAAACGTAGAAGAAAATAAATTAAAAGATGAAATAAAACAAAAACAAAAAGATAGTATGGAAGATGACTATCGAGAGGGGTTAATATTAAGTTATTTAGAAAATAAAATGTCTACATGTGTACTTGATCTTTGGCAAAATGCTCTACAGAATTACACTAAGCCAACAAAAAGAGATAGTAACGAAATTGGTGATATAATGAATAACATATACACTTGGGAGAAAAAAGGAAATAAAAGATTTGCAGACTTTGGAATACAAAAATGTTGGGAAAAAAGGAGTGGTAAAAAATGATAATAATGTCACAAGATGAGAAACAGATAATAAATTTTGATAAAATAATAGGTATAATGCAAAAAGATACAGAAGTTATGATAAGATTAGAAAATGTAGATTTAACAATAGGAAAATACGAAACAATAAGTAGATCAATGGAAATATTACAAGAAATAATGATTAGTTACAATAGTAACAAGAAAGTATATATAATGCCAAAAGAGTGGGAGGAATAAATATGTTTAAAGAAAAATATAGCATAATATTATATGATAAAGAAAATATGGAAGTGTTAGGTGGTAATTTAACAAATACTGAATTTGTAGATGATACTAAAAATATAGAAATAACTTGTATGAATGCAGTATCGGAAAGAGAATATATAAAAGGTTTAGAACAAACAGAATTAAAATTTAGTGTAAGTAATTTAAATAAAATAGAATTAGATCCAACAACAATGTTAAAGATAGCAAAATTTAACAAAGAAAAAGATATATTAATATTAGAGCAAAAAGAAAAAGAATTAACAAATAGCATACAAGAATTAAAAAAAGAAAAAGAAAAAATACTAAATAAAATAGAAAGTATTAAAGAATATACAAAAGATTTTTTCGGTAGTGGATTTGATTCAGTGGAAGAATATAATGAAGAAATGTCAAACAAAATTGATTATTCTGATTGGGACTATTAAAAAATAAATAAATTAACTTGAGATTACTGTAAAAGGTAATCTTTTTTATATAAAAAACCATAAATAAATAAAAAAAGATAAAAAACACTTGACAATGATATGATTATATAGTATAATATGTTTATAAAAAGCAAGGGGGTGAATATAAATGAAAATAGAAAAATATTTTGTTAAATTTAAAGTGTTTAAATTCATAAATAAATACAGAGCGATAAAATATTATAAAAAATGGGTTAAAACAAAAACGTTAAATATAACACAGGAAACGTTTTTTAAAAGATTAAGAAAACATTATAAATTTACAGATAAAGAAATTAAATTTGTAGAAAGGGGAATAAATTAATGGAAAATAAAATACCGTTTAGTAATTTAAAAGTAAACACATATGTTAGAACTATAAATCAAGGAATAAAAAGAATAGATACAATATTTAAAGAAAAAACAACAAATAAATATGGATATGAAACATGTAGTGATTTTGAAGGTACAGAATATTCATTAATAAATATAAAAAATATAAGAAAGGCAAGCAAAAACTTAATTGATTTAATTGAAGCGGGAGATTTAGTTAATGAATATATAATAGATGGGATATATTTAAATGGAGCCGTGTCTTATTTAAGCACACAATCATTAGAAGGTGTTAGAATATATATAAATGATATTAAAACAATAGTAACAAAAGAGCAATTAAAACAAATAGAATATAGAGTGGAGGAATAATTATGAGAGATTTAAAAATATTTACTAATAATATAGAAATAGAAGCTTTAGATCAAATAAATACATTATTAGATCAAGAAGTTTTTGAGAATAGTAAAGTAAGAATAATGCCAGATGTACATGCTGGTAAAGGTTGTGTAATAGGTTTTACAGCTAATTTAGGAGATAAAGTAATACCAAATATAGTAGGAGTTGATATAGGTTGTGGAATGCTAACAGCAGAACTTGGAAATATAGATTTAGATTTAGAAAAATTAGATGAAGTTATAAATAAATATATTCCAAGTGGTAGAAATATACATGGTAATAAACAAATAACATTTGATAGAATAAAAGATATGCATTGTTATAAATATTTTAAAAATAAAGATAGATTTGAAAAAAGTATAGGAACACTTGGTGGAGGAAATCATTTTATAGAAGTAGATGTAGATGAACTTAATAATAAATATTTAATAATACATAGTGGAAGTAGAAATTTAGGTAATCAAGTAGCAAAATATTATCAAGATTTAGCAATTAAATTATGTGATCACAATGGAGAAATGCTTTTAGAAAAAGAAAATAAAATAAAAAGATTAAAAAGATATGGTAAAGAAGAATTAATTCAATTTGAATTAAAATTAATAGAAGATAAGTATCAAAAAATAAATCCAAATTTACCAGATGACTTATGTTATTTAAAAGGAAAATATAGAAATATGTATTTAAATGACATGAAAATATGTCAAGAGTATGCAAGTTTAAATAGAAGAATCATTTTAAGTTTAATAAGACTAAATTATAATGAAATAGTAAATAATAATTTTATAAATATAGAAAACTCATTTGAAACAATACATAATTACATAGATTTAGAATCTAACATAGTTAGAAAAGGATCTATATCTGCTAAACTAAGAGAAAGAGTTTTAATACCAATAAACATGAGAGATGGCTGTATTATAGCAATAGGTAAAGGAAATGATGATTACAACCAATCTGCACCACATGGGGCAGGCAGATTAATGTCAAGAACTAAAGCAAAAGAAACTTATAATTTAGATGAATATAAAGAAAGTATGAAAGGTATATATACAACAAGTATAAATAAAAATACAATTGATGAAGCACCATTTGTATATAAACCTATACAAGAAATACTTGATAATATAAAAGATACAGCAGAAGTAGAAAGAATAATAAAACCAATATATAGTTTTAAAGCTAGTGAATAGGAGGAATAACGAATGAAAAATAAAGATTGTTTTGCATACACAGGAAAAAATATAAATTTCTGTTCTGCATTAGATACTAAAGTGGTTAAAAATTGTAAAAATTGTAAATTTTACAGAAACGACATATCAGTTGATGAAATAGAATTTCAAGTTGATGTGTATGCTATAAAGAAAGGAAAGAAAAATGGAAAATAAAATATTAAATAATATAAATGGTAAACAATATTTTATCATACAAGGTAAAAAAGGAAAACCAGCATTACTAGGATCAATTACTGGTGAAACATATATAGTATGTGGAACATTACAAGATAATGACTGGATTTCAGGAGAATATTACAGTGATTTCGAAGAAGCTTATAAAAGTTATAAAAAGAGAGGGAAATAAAAATGAATAATAAAGATTTTATAAAATTTTTAAATGAAAATAATTTTAGTAATGATATAAAAGAAATCAACGATAACTTAACAGTAGGTGGTTATTTAGATTTAGAAGGCACAGGAATAACAACACTACCAGATAACTTAACAGTAGGTGGTTATTTAGATTTAGAAGGCACAGGAATAACAACACTACCAGATAACTTAACAGTAGGTGGTTATTTAGATTTAGAAGGCACAGGAATAACAACACTACCAGATAACTTAACAGTAGGTGGTTATTTAGATTTA
>Ga0208665_10000013_pt1 | contig 51278 bp, 88 predicted proteins | sample Methanogen_OWC_FD_187365 | JGI IMG/M metagenome (GOLD analysis project Ga0208665, IMG submission 187365) | Enriched soil microbial communities from Old Woman Creek wetland in Ohio, USA - Methanogen_OWC (SPAdes) (version 2) | ecosystem: Environmental > Terrestrial > Soil > Wetlands | place: USA...
AACGCACTTTGCGCACTCGCAGAGGGATTTATCCGCGAACAGGCACTAAAAGCCGATAAGATGGCTAAACACGCCGGACGGAAGACCATCAAGGCTGTTGACATCCAGTAACCTCTTTTTTGTCTCCGATTGCCACGTATTTGATAAATTCATTCAGGTTTGATGCTTGTTTCTGATCCCATACGATAAATTCAGACTCCCATGCAATAGGATAACGGCCTTTTAATCCGTATTCTGTCAGCGTTACGGATTCATATTCTGACTGGCACCCGGTTCTCTGTCTTAATATCAGGTAATATGTCGCATCTCCCAACTCTTTTAACCATAATACATCATTTTCAGCGCGTTGAGGCTGGTTATGCTCCATACCTCCGATGATTTCAGAATACACCTTGATGAGTTGGTCTTTACTAAATGGCCCATCAATACCAACGACTGCAATAAACCGGGAGCCACTGAAGAAGTTACTCATATTTTATATCCCATCTCAATTAATATCTCATTCACTTTTTCCGTATCTTTCCCATCCGCCCCTGTTAAAATATAATTCATAAGTTTTATTTGTGCAATATGATCTATATATTCAGCATTTGTAAGCCATTCGGGTTTTTTGTTTGGGATTCCACTAATTTTAAATTTAATTTCTACAAGTCTCTCAACAATATGCTTTAGTTGCCTAAATGCAATATTGCATTTTAAATTTCCAGCCTCGCATTCATAATCACACGATTCCAGTTGAGGAATCAACTCATCTATCCTCATCATTCTTCTACTCATTCCTCTACCATCTCCACCACTCTTTTAATGCTCTCCTTCACTTTGCACAGTCCATTAATTTCTTCTTCTCCCATCAACGTCTCAAGATCCTTGATAGTGAACTTTGCAATGGTTAGTGCCGTTTCAGAATCGATACTTTCTATCACCTTCGATGATATAGGCTCTCTCCGTGGCGATACGGACGTCCGTATAACGTAATTATCAATCTTCTCCATTCGCTTAACCATTGCATAGTCTAAACATCTCTGGTTCTCCTCTTCAATGGTTTTTATCTCTTCCTTCAACTTTTCAATCCGTAGATTGTTCTCGTAAATTTTACGCAGCGGGTTTATGCCCATATTAAATCCCCCATATCAATGACAATACAATAACTATTGCTGAAACGATTGTGAGTGAAATTACAAATATGCACAACCAAAGAACCCATTTTGGAAATGATTTATACACCAGATTCTTTTCCTCTTCAGTCTTTCCCTTTATTAGCGATCCGATTATATTATTAAACACAATCGTTAAAACCAATCCAATAACAAGCCCAGATAATCCAATTTGTAGATATGTCATTCTCCATCTCCTCCCCATATCCTGTGAACTTCATGAATGGACTCGTATCCATCATAATCATAAATATACCAATCAACATCATCAGGGATCTCTACAATTCTTATATCGCACCCATCAGCAGCATCATTACCAAGTTGTTCAATGACTGCTATTAAATCGGGATCGGTTCTATACTCATGTTTACTAAATCCAAATCCATAAAACGGGGTATGCTTTAAATCCTCAAATGCGATATCATTACCGCGTGCAGCGATCATTTCAGTCGCTCTGCGTGTTAGTTGAAATCCCCCATAATTGCAGTTTATTACGATCTTTGTCATTCTCTTCACTCCAACTCAATACATTCGGCATTTAACCAATCCAACACCATAGTTACTTCTGTAATTGTAACGTGATATATGCAATCCCGCCCTCTTCTATCATCCTGCGATTTATATTGAGAGTTTTCATTCATACATGGGCATGTTCCCCAACCAAAATCTGGATTTGCAAATATACAGGAATATCTCTCCCATCCGTAATCAAATCCACCATCAATGAAACATTCTCTCTTACGTCTGATGTCTTTACTTGGTATCATTCTCTTCACCTCTCGCTATACTATATTATACGCAGAACTATAAAAAATAGTGTGTTATCCTCTTTAGTTGTCAGTAGTTCCTACTGGCAACTCATCAGATGTAATAGTCAGATAATATTCGTCTGACTCATCATCTTCGAGGAACTTCTCATTTTCAATTACTCCCATCACGAAGATAATCGAATATGTTGAGGGCTTTGCAACGCCATCGATGAAACGCATCGGAAAGTCGATAGGAAGAACAGAATGTCCGCTTTCCGGAGGTTGCGCAGTATTCGTTTGAATCCATTTCTGATTGTCCTTGATACAAACTTCCATCCCATTAACCAGCATTTTAAGCGCGTTTGGAATCGTTGGGTTATTATCCTTAATTGCAACAAAGATTTGTCCTGTCGATTGCCCAGCGAGTTCAGGAGCAGTTGTTTCCAACTCTGGTTTAGGGTCATATCGCGCCTGACTTGTATTCAGACCGATACCCATTACTTCAAAATTACTCATTTTCAATCACACCGTTTTCTGATCTTTATACCAACGCCACGCGGCCTTTAAAAATGGCTCAATAACAGCAGTCGACACCCCGGCAAACACGCCCATCTGAACCGTAAGCCCGTCAATGTCAAGAGTCTGACCAATCAGAGCATAAAAAATGCTGATGACTACGGCCAGAATAACAGTTGATGCGGCTTTAGGCACTTCGAACTTTTCAGGAGTCTCTTTCGTTGGGTCAAGTATATTACTTCGATACTTAATCCACGCATACATAAGACCGACTCCCGCAGCGGATAGGAGCGGTTTAATAGTCTCGTAGTCCATGCACATTAATATCGACACGCAAAAAGAAAAGGATTTGGTTTATGTTTGTCCAATATTCGCGCCGGTTTCATCTACTGTTATCGTAGTATTGACATCACCAAATCCTAACGGTCTGGAAAAGTCACGATAAATCATACTGGCTTTACCTTCAAACACACTCGTTTTGTTGCCGTATGCAAGTTTACGGTCACTAAACCGTGATTGATAATCCATCTTGTTAGACTTCTTTGAGGATCCTGCTTCAATAAGCGCGTCAAGTTTCACATCAAACACACCAGACTGACCTTCTGCAATGTAATCCGCTGTTACATTTGCATCTTCCATCACTTTATCAGCGGTGAAATGCACTTTATCACCCATTCCGCTCGCGTGAGTAGTTACGGATTGATGAGAAGGCGTCTGCCCGTTTCCCGTCTCGTTGTTTATACCAGATGCATCTTCTAACTCTGGAATGGCAATCTTAATGTCTTCCATAGAAGAAGTTTCATCGTATACGTATCCTCCATCAGTAATCAGTTCTGACGATGAATCATAAGTATTAGACGATGATGCGTCTAACGTAGACTTTGATGAGTATTGGTTAGTTCCTCCCGGCCCGGTCAACACCATTGACCCCGCGCTAATCGTATTCATGTTGGTATTAATTCCATCCCCCACGCTTGATTCAGTGGTATGCTTTGATAATATGCCCGCTCCTCCGCTCACGTAAGCGTCAACGGAAACATACGATTCAGAACCAGCGGAAACAATACCAACTAAAAGCAAAAAGAGAATAGTTACCGGAATCCGGGACATGCTTTTTTCACCGCCCGCACAAAAGTAACGATCTTTTTCACATATTTGTTCTGCTTTACATCTTCCCGCGCATGATCGGTTGCTTTAGGCGCATCAAATACTGACATACTTAAAAATAGGTTTGAAAGGTGATAAGGGTTATCCGCCGCATTTCGAGTATCCGCATGTACACGTTTTGCAACCTTCGATCCTCATCAATTGTGCGCCACAAACAGGGCACATATTAGAAGAATCCAAAACGCTTTCAAAGCACTTTGATATTCTATCAACATCTAAAAAAGGATTTTTTGTATTTTTTTGCTTTGTCGATTCAATCTCACATACATTCAAATCCTCCTTTCTTCTCTTTATCCCTTCTTTGATCCCTTTACTGATCAGGTTAGCACAGGAATACCCTTCTGCGTCTCCATTCTTGTTCTTCACGCACGCAGAGCAGAATACCTTATTTCCCTGCCTACATGCAACTTCATGAGATACCCCCTCTTGGAGCATCTTTGAGATTAAACGCCCAATAAAGTTTAAGTTCCCTTCACATCCTCCATTCTCTGCTTTTACCCATACCTCTACGGGTTCGGAACTGCCAATTCTGAATCCAGTCTGAACCCAAAGAACACCACACGCAGATTTGAGGCGGATAGACTTCATATCTATTTCACGCGGTATGTTTATTTCGTGTTTGACTTCTTCTTTTACCTCTTCTACCTCTTCAATATTCCTTGTCGCGTTCGTCTCAAGAACAACATCTTTTCGCGAGTTCTCACGGTAGATTGTCAATCCCTTACAACCAGATTCCCATGCGTATTTAATTAAGTCTGATATTTCTTCTTTCGTGGTTGACTCCGGGCAGTTTACTGTCTTTGAGATAGCCTGGTCTACATGTTTCTGTATCGTGGCTTGCATTCGGATGTGGTCGCGTGGTGAGATGTCTTTAGCGGTTACGAATAATTCAGAGTTCCTCATAACATCAATACAACCCACAACACTACCATTTTCATATGCATAGTCTATAATTCTCTCTCTCGTTTGTGGGTCGTATAATTGTTTTAGATGCTCTTCAAACATCGGATGCACTTCTTGATAAGATACCTTCTCTCCACTCGCCCATGTTGACCGGTTATAAAAATATGCAAAGTTTGGTTCAATTCCTGAGCTTACACCAGCGAAGAGAGATATTGTACCGGTAGGAGCCAAGGAAAGCACAGCCGCGTTATTTCCTCCGATTGACATTGATTCATGTTCTGCCACTTGACGCATGTTGAGGAATAAATCATTCGCAAACTGAAGAGAATCATCATCTCCGTATCTCATTCCCAAAGCAATCAGAACGTCAGCGAATCCCATTACTCCCAATCCAATCTTCCTGGTCTTCTTCGTTGCCTCCTCGATTTGTGGGAGTGGATACCGATTGACGTCTATCATATCGTTTAAAAAGTCTACTCCCAACCTGACAAGGGAATAGAACTTCTGATAATCGAACATGCCATCGGAAATGCATTTCATCAGGTTTATGCTCGCTAAATTGCATGACTCCCACGGTAATAGGCGCGTTTCTCCGCAATTTCCAACAATAACCCCATTCGCCACGAATGTATTATTTTTTGGTTCATTTAAACAATATACCTTATGTGCAATTGAATTTTCTTTATAATCAATTATATTGTGTATTTCGCTTTTAATCAGTTTGCCAGATTGGTGATAAAATGGGGTCAATCTTAAACCGTTTATTAAGTCTTTTGCTTCTATTCTATCCCCATTCTCAAGAACAAATTTATGATATGGTGTGCAGCATATGGATCTAATAATACTATTTCTGGTTTGCGAATCAAATGACTGCATAACCTCTACAATTATCGTCGGTTGTTCATAACCTGTAATTTTAGGGGTTACTAAAGACCACTCAAACCCATTCCATATTTCTATTTCTTCATCTACAAAGTCAGCAATCGGCCGATCCCCATACACTTTGGTTGTTATTTTTGTATCTCCGCTAACGCAAGGGTTAGTGTGCTCCAATTTCCCCAAATCAGGGCGCTTGTTATCTCGTTCTGCCGTGTCAGTAAATATTATTCCTGGTTCTCCGTTCTTCCAGTTGCCATCAACTATAAGTTCCCATATTTCGGGATCTTTATTCCTCATGAAGTCGTCAGTAATATTGATGGATATATTAAAGTTTGATAATGTGCCCTCATTTGATTTGCAGGTTATGAACTCTTTAATATCAGGATGATCAACATCAAGAGACCCAAGGTTAGCGCCTCTTCGCTTCCCTCCCTGCTTGATGGTTTCAGTCGCCTCATTAAACACTCGCATGAAGGATACAGGCCCGGAAGCCATATGCCCAGTTCCTTTAACCTCCTCACCTTTCCCACGTATTTTAGAGAAGTTTATTCCCGTGCCACCTCCTGATTTGTGGATTATAGCGCATGCTTTCACCCCTTCAAAAATAGAATCTATTGAATCTTCCACGCTAATACTAAAACATGCTGAGCACTGTGGGTTATTTCCCCCAGCATTCATCAAGGCGGGAGAGTTAGGGATCAGCTCAAGGTTGTTTATCGCCTCGTAATACGCAGTCCCGGATTCTGGATTCTTCGCAACGAAATTTGCAACTCTCTCCGCAATATCTTCCCAGCACGTTTCCCCAGGTTGATAATACCGCTCTTTTAATATGTCCTCTACTATTTGTCTCATTTTATGTTCTCCCTGATATCATATACGCAATATTAACTACAATGTCAAAAGATGCATCACACAGATACAATATTGTCTCTAACACTATTGATAATACAACAAGTGGAAACCCAAATATAATAAGAAATATTGATGCTGCTATATTTCTTGGATTCCATATAATTTTCACTGTTTCCCTCTCATCATTTCAAGCAATTTGCCCATATCCTTACTTTTAACCTCTATTTCATTCTGTATCAATTCTAAATTGAAAGCATACCATTGTATTTTAGACGCAAAGAATAAAATTGATGCAAATGAGTATTTCCCTTTAACTAAATCAGTAACAATTTGATGAGCAGCATCATCAAGTCTGCTTATCTCACAGTTTAAATCTGGTCTATCGTCTCTCATTCTTCATCCCCTTCAACAATTAACTCAAAATTAAGCCACCCTGATTTAGAGTCAACAATTCTATAAATACCTCTGCGCTCTACGCCGTCAATATAAACCTGAAATTTATTTTCAGAAAACTGGTTAAATTTGATTGTTTTATCTTCTTTATATCTCTTAAATGGCGGGGTGCTCATTCTTCATCTCCGTTTAATAATATCGCATACTGTGTCTTCTTCTTCGTTTCAGGGCTGGTTATAAACGCTATCTTTATCTCATGTGTTCCGTCTGGTTCATCTGCCTGTAACATGTGCATCGACTCATCCCAATCTGATCGCCGATTCACCCGTATCTTCTGCCGAAGTGACCTTACCGGCAAACGCCCGCCATTATCCTCCAAATGTTTAAGGATCTTCTCCTGAATCGTCTGCGTTTCATTCATACAGACTTTTGTGGATATCTCTTCAAATACCGGGAGGAAATAAACATCTATCTGCCTCAATGCCTCTTTTAGCGTGTCAAGTTTGATAATGTATGTCTCTCCTTCTGCTAATGTCAGGTTACGAACAAACATCCACTGGTAAAAGTCATGAGAGCCAATCTCAAAGATCATCGCCAACTTTTGAGCGGAAATAGACATGCGGCTAAATACAGATTCCCTCATCTTGTTTCCGCGTTTGTGGTTCTCCTCTGTGTGTTTCTTCTCCCAATCGTTAAGATATTTAAGCGACTCTTCATCATACTTGAACTCTAAAGATGCGATCGGATTTGATGAGAAGAACTTATACAGTTTATCCAGCCGCGCTAATAACCCCGCAATCTCTTTCTCCTGCGCATCAGTTCTCATCGTGGTAGGCATGATTACCTTGTCATATCGGGGATAAAAGAACAAGAACCGATAGAACATACCAGAAGTCATATCACTTGATACCGTAGTCTCCCCAAATGCGTCGGGAGTTGTCGCAAAGAACAGGTTTATGTAAGTGTCTTTGATAATCCATTCGTTTTGTTCAGGTTCCTCACCATTCTTCTTTGGTCTCCCCCGCTTACTCCTACCCATCTTGTAGGGTTCATCATCATAGAAACTGCAAAGCATCTCACGGTAAGACGCCATATACGACTTCTTTTTCATTGATGCGAGAAGAGAACTAACCTCATCGATAAACTGCCAGCATGATTTATGCTCACTTACATCCTGAGCGAACCGTTCAGGACTCAAATCATTGCCGATGCTTGTATACGGGCATATCTCATTGCAGAATCCCCTCGCAAACTTGATGGCCGTCGTCTTTTTTGAGTAGGACGATGCACCAAGTAGGAATCCCCAAATGTTAGGATAAATCTTACCATGAGTAGGGAATAAGAACGCTTTACGCTGCACCATCATTGACAACAGCATTATACCAGCGGCATATTGATAATCCCGGTAGGAATCAGTCATCTCGCATATGGTATCAGCGTAATTGATGAGAAAGTGGTCTCCCGGGAGATCAGGCTCATACCTTATACCCTGGTTAGTATTAGGTTTATCTAATTCATCCTTTGTTATCTCCTCTATTCCTTTGTATTCCGCGTCAAGTCTTTTTATCTTCTCTTCATACCCGTAGTCAGATGACAGGAGTGACTTAATCTTCAGGAATAAATCTCCGACAATATCCACTTTACCCGCGTCATCACATCGAATAAACCCGTGCTTAACTGCCAGGAACGTGAGCGGGTCTCCTCCGGTCTGGTCACGATAACAATACCAGAGGTTCTTCTTTGTGTTTATCGCGTAGTTCTGCCCCGTGGTGCTTCCGTGGATAGGATGGCTGCCTTGATACTCGTCGCCTCGCTTCTGAACATTTCCAACGGGCATTCCGAAGTCAGCAATCTTCAGGCCTAACTGTTCAGTTAGAAGATTTTTCTGGAGTTTTGCACGAGGGGGAATCTTCTGCATCAACTGTTCGATGCGTGACCGGGATACACGGGATGATTTAACTTTAGAAAAGAACGACTTATCCAACTCCTCAACATTGACGCGCTTAATTGGTGCATCATTGACAATTACATATCTTTGTCCTGATGGATGAATGCACCCAGGACCCACGCAATACGCAGGAGAACCAGCAGGATATACCTCTCCAAGATGCTCATTCTGATTAACTAAATCGTAGAAAGGTAGTTTCTTACTCCCCAAATCAGAACACTTGATATAATAGTGGTAATGATCGCTATCGTCAGCACCTGTTTTGATAGTAAATGTATCGGAAGTCCAATCCAAAGCACCAACCTGCTCCAGACGAACATGATTGTCAGCGTCCATAATACAGACAGAATCATCGAAACAAATAACTCCATAATTCCCCCCGTCGTTTAACCATCTCTGCAACTCATCATCATTATACCCATATTGATAATCCTCTTTCATCCACTTATCGATTGGTTCTTTTCCTCCTTTCTTAATCCGTATGAACCTAAACGAATCATTCTGCAATTGTTCTGGTATAATAACCTTTAAACCATTTGAGATAGATGTGTCTATAACCATATTATCTCTCATATTTTTATCTCAATGGTTTGTAAGTTGAGTTGCTGTTTATTACCCATGCGCCGCAACTCGTACACGTCAATCTATAATGTTTTGACTTTGGAGCCCACACTTTGCCACATATATGACATGTTATTGGTTCTCCAACCTCTGTGGGGGGTTTGTTGTTATATGGGTTCGATGGGTTTTTTATTCGTTTCCCACATAACGAACACGACAAAATTTTACTTTTTGCAGAACTCTCCCATTCGTGACCACAATCGGGGCATGCCACTTTAAATAACGCGGGGGTTTCAAACGGTATTGATTTATGTTCGATCATTGCGAGACCACCATTCCTTCAACATAACATAAAACTTGTCTCTATAAGACATTAATTCCTCCCTATTGATTACGTAAATCATAGGTAACAGGTTAGGGTTCTTATTTCCGTATGGGGTGTTTTTCCGGGTATACGGGCATAAACACATTACCAATCCGTATTCAGGAAACGGTTTGATGAATGGCGCATATGCACCCAACTGGATGAAATGCTTTTCTTTTGCTTCTTTACTCGTTTTTATGTCTCCTATTACTTGCGCTCCTCGAAAGTCGTATCTCGTTCCTGTTCCTGCATCCGTAACCTCTCCGTATACCAGTCCGTTAATGTCGCGAGTGCCACAATATCCAAGCCTCTCATCAACTTCAAAACGCTCCACGGTTGTTTTTTCGAATCGCAATCCGGTCTGTTCAAATAACATTTCAGCAATTTCAGCATATGACTCAACTCCTTCAGGATACTCATTCAGCGGAATATCAGGTATATCAATTGGAGAGGCAGATAACTTGGAGAGTATACGGTAGTGGCATATCGTTCCGATATTACCCATATCTTTGAGGACTTGATCGGGGTCATATCCTTTCCTTCGAAGAGCAGCATACCAGAACCGATAATCTTCTCCCTGGATATCTCCAATCACTTTAGTGACTGACGGTAATATCCTACCATCTTTGGCTTTATAGTGATGAGCCATCTATTTAACGTCTCCAACATATGCAAACCAATGCAAATAAAATCGATTAGTCTCTGGATATCTAAAACTAATATAATTTCTATATTTAACTCCAGAATCGAATCCTTCCTGTTTGTAAAAAGATGATCCAACATCAATACAAATCTCTTCGATTTCTATAATTCTATACAATCTTATATCAACTTTGAATGTATCTCCAACATCCCCTTTCTTTTCATCTCTGGTGGTGCAGCATTTCTTTCCATGCCATATCAACTCTTCCATTTCAGGAGAGAATTTTATGTTTATCAGAGCCATTAAATCTTACCTATCAATTTACAATACCCATTAATTGTTTCATAATCATATGATCGAGGATACTCTTCATCAACCCACGACATACATAAATTCCCAAAACACGCAACATTATTAATCCCATGACATCTGCAATCAACCGATTTGTTTTCACAATCGAATGGGCGACTCATAAAAGGGCAAATCTTTAAATTTGTATTTCCGGGTTCTATTTCATTCCCGTTCATTGTTTATTCCTCAACAATACACAATCCCAATCGTTATGATCAATCTCTCTCCATGCCATGCAGTCAGACTCTCCACACATAACCAACTTATCACGAAAATGAATAAACGGGCAGCATTTCTTCACCTCTTCACTCATCGCTTGCTCTCTCCTACCATCTTGCAGAACTTGCCGTGAGTATTCCACCATTCGCACTCTTCACGCAGACACGGCTTTACTTTTGCACCCGATGACATTATCGGGCATACTTTTTCTTTCTCCTCTGTCATCATAACATATTAGGCGCACTGGTAAAAAAATATTACCATTTGATATTTGTGTTTCTATTCCAATTGATTAAAATTTCAGGAATAAATAAGTCAGGTATTTGTCCATATATACACCCATCGGTTCTAAAATAGCCTTGTTTTTCTCCAGTTTCAATAGTATTGGTTCCTCCTCGCATTCCTCTCCGCGTATCATTTAAATAATGAAGATGGATTATCCCTTTATCAACTCCCCAATATATCGGACTTGATCGATCAACGGGTTTTATAATAACATCAAGCCCGTCAACTTCAGGGAATCTGAACGCATTCGCCCGATATATTCTCATATGATAATCAGGATGCAACGGATAATTACATCCAGGCATGCTAACAATAAATCTGTTTATCGAATCCACCACATGATAATAGGGAACACAAATGCCATTATACAGTTCATTGATAGAATCTAACTCTCTAATCGCTTCAATTGCTTGTTTTGTAAATACCTCATCTGCATCAATATGAATAATCCAATCGTGCTTAGACGCGGTATCTATCATTCGATTTAATAAAACAGATTCGGGTTCCTTTGGATTCCCAGGGAAATACTCTGTGTGTGGTTCTGAAACCTGAATAACTTGAAGAGAATATGGTAATGATAATGATAATGCAATTTTAATGGTATCATCGGTTGATCCATCATCAAATAAATAAAGCGTGTCAATTCCAGCACAATTAAACTGATTCAGACACAACTCTATAAAATCCTCCTCGTTCCATACTTTTAAAATAACTGCGGATGTCATAAATTAGTATTTTAAATTAACTGGTTTGTTCTTCAAGTTGTTTTATAGTTGATTTAGCAACTTTCAATTCTTCCTCTAATTTAGTAGCATACTCCTCAAGTTTGCGTCGAGTGAGATATGATATTGGATTGAATTCTCTACCTAAACGAAAATATACCGCTGGTCTTCCTCCTCCCGTGTTAGGCTCTTCTGTCCGTTCGATGATTTCAGCAGCAGCCAGATCGTTTATTGTTCTGTGAAATGTTGTAGCATCCTTTATTTGACCAGGAACAAGAGCATCCTTGATATCCTTAAGCCTAATTCTTTTTCCTTTGTTTTCACCGCTTAAATATTCGAGAATAATTTCAACGTGTTTTTTTGTATTCTCACTTTTCCGACTATTTAAAAATTTAATCAAATATGTCTCATTGGTCAATTTATACCTCCTAATACTGAAACAAACTACCATATGTCTCACGATATGCCGATATCCTATCCTGAACATGAGATTCAAGTATCCTATGCCCACAATCCAAGAAATCAATGATAATCGCGTCACCGAATGCCGGATCGACTCTCAAAGCGCGCCCAATTGTTTGTATGAGGCTTATCTCACTTTTCTGACTTGCTGCGTATATTAAACAACTGATACCATCAATCGAAACTCCCTCACGTAAAAGCGTGCTCACCAAACATCTGATCTCACCAGCCTTAAAATCCGCTATTATTCTCTCTCTCTCATCTTTCTTCGTGCTACCACAAACGAATACGGCTCCCGGTATCATCCCGGTTAGGCATCGGCCGTGGTCAATATGATTAACGTGCACGTATACCTGTCTCCCCTTCGATAGATATTCCCCCGCAATTGTTGCTATACGTTCGTTCCTATCCATGTTTGTGGTTATACCCTGCTTGTAAACCGCCGCCCATGATGCCGAGTGAGGCACTCTTACCGGTGGGATACGTTCAAGTCTAAACACCGGCCGTGCCAAATACCCATCACGAACAAGATCCTCAACCGATACCACATCAGCAATCGTTCCACATGCAGCGAATATTTTCATCTCTGCACCGTCTGACCTGGTAGGCGTGGCCGATAACCCTAACCTGTATCTGGCATTGATGCGCATTGATACCTCATAAAAGGTTTTGGCAGCTACGGTATGAATTTCGTCCCCAATGAGCAATCCCGTATCATACTTCTCTGTCCTCTTTGATAATGTCTGAATCATGGCCACGGTTGCACGGGCATCACCATCTGAATCTTCCCCAGCACCGATAACAACCGGACTATACCCGAAGAATTTCTGTATCTCATCCCTCCATTGCCGGAGCAGTTCAACACGATGGACAAGCACCATAAACGGAAGGTTAAGATGTTTAGCCCAATGTAAGGCACACACGGTCTTCCCGGCTGCCGTCGGGAGGGCAATAACCCCGGAAGAGTTATAACAATTGAGACGCAATTTATTAAGTGCTCTTATCTGATAAGGGCGTAATAGGGTATCACCTCCCTTGATTTCTTCAGTAAATTTGCCCACTCTCTCATCTCTCACCTGACATTGCATCCCCCATATTGACAGTGCACTCTTCACATTGTCAATTAATCCGAACGGGAAATAATAATTCCCGTTTTTAGCGCGTCTTAATAATCTTGTTTTTCCATCCCATTCTCCAGATTGAAACTTTATAGTTCTTTCATATCCAGATTCATAATAACTCGTAACATTATCTATAGAAGATATTAAATCGGTGCTCATTTCACCATTTATAAAAAAATAAGACCCATATCGATTTAATTCTAACACTCTATCAACATCCATCCATATGGTATTTGTAAATTTAATCGAGCAAACTCCCCATTTAATTTAATAGATTCCTTATTATATGCAATTGCAGCATCACACGGATCTAAAAACAATCCAAGATGAACCTTTCTTTTGTTATGCTGTATCACTCCACGAAACTTATTACAATCCTTACTAAATATAACTCCAACAAATCCAGTAGTGTTATTTTTCGGAATGTTTTTATTAATTGCACTCTGCATGTGTGTAACACTTCTTAAATTGCATCTCCTATTATCAAGTGTATCTCTATTAATATGATCCGTAATCATACCATGGGGAGTTTTATTTACTTCTCTATGGATGAAAACATCTTTCCATTTTCCAGATCCAATATATTGATTTCTTTTTGCATATCCCCATGCATTAATATACCAACTATGCTTATTAAAATAATCAAACATATCGGATGGAACTTTTATCTCGCGATCTCCAGAATGTATAATTTTATATGGCTCAAATTCGGGCATGGTATTTCCTATAATAACTCACCATTGATAAAAAAGTATGAACCGGATCGGGTAATGGTGATCATCTTCAGAACTCAACCTCTTCCACTGGTTCAGCGGGAGCACGCTTCTTTTCCTTAATCTCTTGTTTCATCGGTTCTGTTTCAACCGTAGCAGGAGACATAAACTCTTCCTCGATGTATAACCCTTCAAGGTTAAACGCATCACGAAGCGCCCGTGCTTTTGCACACTTAAGAATCATTGCCCCAGGCATGGATAGCCATATAAACCATCCCTTATTATATTCAGACATCAGACACATTGATGAGCATGGATGACCAGATCCCTTAACCCATACCCGCGCTTTTGCACCTAATATCTTTCCGTCCGGTGAGAATACAAGTTCCTCTTCAATTCCATCAAAGAAACCAGACTTATGAGCACACTTCACCAGACCAGCATATGATACATAAGGCAGGAACTCTTTCCGTCCCCCTTTCTTCCCAGAAAACGGAAGCAGGTATATCTCTCTGTCAATTGGGTCTAAATTGTGCTTTTCAGATAGATAAAACAGATGCTTTATTTCTGTTTCGTTTGCACCTTCGGCTCGTATAACCTTAAGATATGCTTCTTTAGCCTCAATTTCTGTGGGTGATTGTTTGATAGTTGCTATTTCATTGGTCATAATAAAAACTCCGTGATTAATAGATATAATGCCCAAATAAGCAACCCATAAAATATAAATATCAATGATGCCGTGATTAGACAATATATCATAATCCCGGATTCAAGCAAACTCAAAATTAAGCACCTTTCTTATCTTTCCAGATTTGCGCAGCCCGCTTCTTCATCTCTCCAACCATGTTATCTGATACCTCTGCAGGTATTGATGCGATGTCTCTTGCTTTTGCAACAGGCACCCATTCGGGGTCCTGGTTAAGCGTCAGGCACGCAGTGACAATATCATCAACATACTGAAGGTCAGACTTTTTAGAAGGTGATGGGGATGGTTTATCCTCTGTAGGCAGTTGTTCCCTCGCATCATTTACCGGCATATCAAGCGCCTCCATGATGAATGGGCATGACCCGGTAATATATCGCTTCTCTCCCGTCTCCTTGTTACCCCAGACGTTCATTACGAGAAGGACATCACGCCCGACAATACCGGACCGGATGAACTCCATCTGTTCTTCTTTCGGAAGTTCCATCGCATCAACGCAAAGAGCCTCAAAATCTTCGATCTGATAGATTGGTGCGCCGTGATGCTGCTGCTCAAGATTTGCCGCAACTTCAAACCCTCCGTTATAGTCGAGTTTAATCTGCATTGTCGGGTTAAGACTTGCAGGTGATCGCTCGTTTGGAGATAATGCGTCTAACTCTCCTACCTTTGAAGCCTTACCCGTCTGCTCACTCTTTGCACCGAATACTGCGATAGGCCAAACAGACTTGATGCGACCACGGAATACTGCGATCTCGTTCTTGTTACCATCGCGGAGGTTCTCAAGTTTATCCCAGTCGTTTGTAGTCAGTTGAACTTTCTGGATTACTTTCTGAACCTCTTCAAATGTCTTCGGTTCAATCGCAGAGATCCCCCCATCAATCGGCGTGACATCCATCCCGTAGGCAGACTCCACGCTCTTACCTACTACCCGGCATTTGCATGGCCCCGGGAACTTGTTAGCGTCAAACTCGTTAATAAAGCAGAACTTCTTGTTCTTACGCATTGCAATGAACTTAACCGGGAACTTCTGACCATACCGATCAGACCCGGCGAGGACTAACAGTTCCTCATCAAAGTCTTCTCCCTTTGGAGGTTCACGCAGAGGGATGATCGCACTCATCAGGATTGATAATCTTGTTGCTGGAGACTTGTATTTATTATACCGATCCGATTCACTTGCCGCCTTGAGGAGTGCCTCAACGTCTACCCCTGCTGCTTTTCTCTCTTTATACTCTTTGCTCTGTCTTGCTTGCTCGATTGGTTCCATGTTTCTTTTACCTCTATTCTGTTTGTTCGTGGCTCATCAAGTTTTTAGTCTTGAATCATCTGCCGGGTCTAATCTATTCGACAATAAAAGGGATATTCTTTACGACATTGCCAGAATTGCAACAATCGTATATATCCACACACTTATCATAAATCCATTTTGCAGTTGCAGGGAACTGACATGTTATTTTCTGCTGATATGATAATAACTGCCCGCCATTCAGGAAATCCCACTCGTAGATTGTCCCTTGGATAATCTCGTATGCATACTCATCAACTTGGATGAGTTTCACGGTTGCATACACGATTTCTTTGTTCTTGTGCCCTGTTTCTTTGACGAACTGGGCTAAAAGTGTTGGATGCATTATAAAATCACCGATCCAATGATAGCGGGTGTAATGTGTTACAAAAATACTTTTCAAATTGAGAGTTCCACGATCCACTAATAACTACATTTAAAGCGCCAATGAATAAACCATCCAGACCACCATCGTGAAATTTTAAAGCAAATCGAATCTGCCTTGATATATGTTCTGATCCGCTTTCAGTTCCATGTTCAATTTCATAGTTTTTAGTCCGCTCGTAAATAGATAATGCGTGGCGCAACGAGTCTATCTGATTTATTATATCCGGGCGTTCTGCTTGTAACTTGTCTTTTGTCTCTTGTGTTTGTTGCATACTACTATATTAGTAGCGCTAATATTTAAATCTAACTAATAGACAAAATAAGTTAAAAGAAGATTGGAGTTAATTAAATCCAATAAAGTTGGAACGTTAGTGGAGTTGGAATTTACAAGTCAATTGTTTCACATCCTCCAGTTACCATTTGAGCAGAGAAACCATATTCGTTCTTTACCCATCCCATAGCCATGTCAGTAACAAATACCCCGCTGCTAAAATCTCCATCAGTAACGAGAGACCACGTATCTCCACTATCTAACGACTGCTCCACTTTTGTAATTTTAACGTATGCACCTTTCTGAACTGATATTAAAGCGCCCTGCGTTCCAGGGTCATCGGAGTAAAAATCTTCAGTCTCTATTACAGTGTCTGTTCCAATATCCTCATACTCTATATTAACTGGATTGGAATCCCAATTTCCGAAAGGATTTAAAGATATTATAGCCCATCCCGGAGGCGGAGGGGATACTCTTGATAATGTTGCTCTTACCCTTATCGGATCTCCCGGACCGTTTCCTCCGAAATACGTATAGATTTCAACACTGTCTGATATTGGTGCATGTTCTGTCATGTTACAACATACCTTATTCCCATCGTCAAGATTTACCACTGCCACCGCGTCACCTGTATAACATCTAACCACTTGAACCGGAACTCGACTTCCATTTATTGGAAACACTATACACTTTTTTTCATCAACATATGGATATAATGGAAGTGGGAGTTTTGATCCTCCAACTCCATTTAATACCAACACTCTATCAGTGTATGTCATGGAGCAGACTCTACATCGTATCTCATCAATATTTCATTTCCTCCAGCATCATACAATACTGATACAGTTGATGCGTCTGTAGACGTTACGGTAGCCGGGCACGCCAGCGATTTATCAACAATCGTAATCGTCTCCTCTCTCACGATTTCGGTTGTATCATATGACCCCGCGCTCTTTGATGTCGACAAATCAACCGTTGGGTTTACCAGCGTGGCAGATGTGATCACTCCCGATGCCTGTATCTTGGTTGATACTTCACTTATCCTCCAGGTTGATACTGGGTAAGATATCCCGATATCAGCATACAGCCCGGATAAATCAAGCAGATTGAAAATATACGCCGGAGTTCCAGCCATAACTATACTCGCCTTATCAGCAGTAGGCGCCTCAGGTGCTGCGTCGAGGTTAAATGAGATGACAAGATGAGACGAATCTGACACCGATATTGTCTCGGTGAAATCATCTGACGATGCAAGGTTAGTCCACGTGTCGCATACAGCCACCGGTTCCGCTTCTGTGAATTGAAGATAAAACACCGCACCGCACGCAGCAACGATCTTTTTAACCGCTTCAATTCTGTTTGAATTCACCGGGAACACATAGCAGCCTGACGGGAGCGCAGTTGACCGAAGCGCAACGCCCGCCGCGCTTATACCAGTTCCCGCGAGCAAAGACTCTATTGCATCTCCCGCAATAGTTCCCGATGCGAATGATAATCTATCTCCAGTAGCCAATTTAAGCGAGTCATCAGCGCATTGAAGGGACATGGAAAGCGCCCTTCCCTGGTATTGCAGAGAGAACGTCTGAATGTTACCAAGGAATCTTACCCCGTTACGCTTGATGAGAACTGATGACTCTGCTTGAGCAGCAGCAAGCAGGTTAAGCGGGGAAGAAAAAGAGGCAGAACTTACCAGCGTTGAGTAGGATCTCTTTATCGTAATATCAGAGACTATATCTACAAGAGACCCGGCAATATAAACTTCGGTAGCAGTCATAGAACCCCAATACCAATAGTGAATATCACAGATTGGCTTGATACAGCGCCATCAAAACCTGCGGTATATGTTGCCCCTACAGAATCATCATCTCCTATCAATTCTATAGTGCATGGATCACTCAAAGGAACAGTGACATCAAAGTAGTCTGTTCCTGATAATGCGGGATGCCTTAAAACTACAGTGGCACTTCCATTTGATGATGATACGGTTTTATTCGCATCCGTTTTTTCTTGTGTAGTTGCTCCACATGTAAATGCAACGGTATTATACTGGGTATATTCAGTATATCCTCCAACTGCTGCAACCTTCTTTAAAGCATTTTCAATAAAGTCTGATCCTACTGCCATTTAAGCCTCCGAATATGCAGACTGAATAACCTTTACATCAAACCACCATCCATTCCCGAACGGCTCCGGGGATATCGGTCCCTGGATGTAACAATTAGAATAAAGATCGTGCGTATGGGTAGTCATATTCTTTATCGCCAATACTCCAGCCCGGTATGATGACAAAACATACTGCTTGCCTGTAATACTGTTTCCCGTCGTTAATGGCCCAGCATATCGAAGAATGGTATTAATAAGAGTGTAATCTTCAGTATAACATGTAAACTCCCATGACTTTGCACCCAACGCCTCACTAAATCGAGGAATGCCAGCACTTGGAAACTCTATACCATTGTAGCATATTGGAGCAGGGGTAGGAAAGTCTGATGGATCAAATACAGATGTAGTAGCGGCAGTAATGTTTATATAAAATCCTATTTCTGCAACTCCTATATCAGTGGGAATAATAGATAGTTCTCCTGAAAAGTTCTTACTTGTTCCAGTAAGAGTAATTGTTATGGATATGTCTGCTCCAGGAGGAACAATACCAAAATTAGACAATTCGTTTGTAATAAACACATGCCTATAAATTAAAACTCCAGTGCTTGAAAATAGACCAACTTCGTTAATCGTTCTTTCCGTAGTTGCTCCATTGGTGAATGTATTCGTAAATGTGAGTTTATTTGTGGAATATGTAGCCTCTACTGTCTGCTGCTCAAATCCATGATCAGTATATGCCGTGGCAAGTGCCGTATCTGCATACGATTCGGCAGTTAATCCAGATCCTAATCCAATCTTATTAATATATCCTGGGGAATCCCAATTCCGTGAGAATATGGCATTTGCCATAAACTCGGTCCCCACAGTCGTAATCATATTGCACCCCTCCGAGATACTGACAACCTCGCATCCTGATCAAGTCGTGCTTTAAACTCATCATAGTTAGTTACTCCGGGGAGAGTTAACTGATTGATAATAACCGACATCCCTCCTCCTACTCCAGTTCCAGTGTTCTGACTTGCTGGAATAACTGCTTCTCCTTTATGCAGAATTGCTATTCCAGTTTCAGGAACGTATGAAGTTCCAGTTGCATATGCTGGAAGAGAAGACTGTGCACCAGTCACTGAACCAACTGCTCCTAAAATACTATTAACGATTGATATAATCGTGTTAAAGATATTCTGAACGAATGTTAAAACATCTGTAAATCTTTGAGCAATCGCATTATATATCAACTGTAGAGGTGTTCCAATTGCATCAAGTATATTTGTAAGTCCTGTTGTTATACTTATAAGCATATCAACACCCCACTGCGTGACCCCTGCAATTACATCAGCGAAGAACTGAACAAATCCTGCAATCATACCAGCCGCCCACTCTGTCAACTTTGCAATTATATCAGCGAAGAATGCGACTATTATATCAGTGTAACCAGTGACCCATTCTGTTAATGCAGTAATAATGTCAGCAAAGAATTTAGTAGTTGCGTCAATATACCCAACAATCCACTCGCCAAGTTTCGTAATAATGTCCACGAAGAATAAAACAATTATATCAGTGAATCCCGTTACCCATTCCATAAGTTTTGCTAATACATCGGTCCAGAATGCAACATACGCATCAATCATTGTTACTGCCCACTCTCCGAGTTTTGCAACAATATCAGAGAAGAATGCAACAATACCAGTAGTGAAATCAGATATCCACGTTGTAAGCAGTTCTATTATTGTTGAAAATGCTATAGTATACGCATCAATAACAGTTGATATAAACCCTGATATCGTTTCAGTTGCAGAAGATATAAACCCTGAAAGTAATCCCGATATTGTTGAAAATAACACAGTTATTGCGGATGTAACTGTAGATATCAGCGTTTGTGCATCTGTTAAAACCTGTGCAATATACCCTTTTATCGCTGCAAGTAGTAATCCAAATCCAGCACCAATAACATCAACTAAAGACTGACCTATTCCAGCCGCCCACGTTGTTATCGCTTCCCATCCTGCGATAAGAACCGCAAGTATTTCTGATATTGGCAATATTTTATCTGCTATTTCTACTGCGTCAATTACAGCCTGACTAATAGCACTCATAACTAAAGCGCCAATATCAGCAAACCACTTTCCAATACTAATCCAATTAACGCCTAAAGCGGATAGTATAATCGTTGGTGGGAATATTACGCCGATTATTACAGATACAATTAGATTAGGATCTAATCCCTTAAGGAAGTCCATTACCTTACCAGGTATCGATGAGAAGAACTCTCCAATCTGGGGGAATGCTGCATTAAGTAGATTGATAATAAGTAATGGCGGGAATATGACAGATACAATCATTCCTGCAATGTCTCCACCTCCTGAACCTCCTAAAGCATCCATGATCGTTTGTGGAAGATTCGTAAAGAAATCCAATATTCCCTGGAATGCTGCACCTATATCGAAGTTGCGTAACCACTCCCCAAACGCTGCACCCTGATCTATAATCCAATCGAATACACCCAGTTCATTTAGAGCATAAATGGCGACAAGTGCGATCCCTATACCAATTATAATAGGAGCAGCGGCTATGAGTGCAGGGATAAGAGCAGCAGCCATAGAAGCGCCTACTGCTGATATAGATGCTGACAATGTCCCAAGCCCCGCGAGTAAGGATCCTCCGGTCATCGCTTGAAGTGCAGGCCCAACAGTTTGTAATAATAGTAATGGGGTTGCTATAGCAGTTGTTACAGATGTAAATGCTCCAATTGCTCCAACCAATCCTTCAAATGGTTGAAGTTGTTCTCCAATTGCAAGCCCTATTTTTTCAAGAGTTGTATTAAACTGTGCAGATACTGGAAGTGCTTTATTTTGCGCATCAGCATACTCCTGCATTTTACCAGCAGAATCGCCGAGTTTCTGCTCTGCTCCAGTAAGTTTTTCTACCGTTATTCCTAATGATGATGCAAGTTCCTCATTTGATAATTTTCCATCTTTATTTGAGTCTGCACCTTTCTTTTGTGCTTCAGATAATTTTAATGCCGCTGCACTTGCCGCATCAGTTGCCTCGTATACTCCTTCGATTGCCACATTCTGTTCTTTTTGTGCTTCTGCGACTCCTCTCGATGCATCAGCCTGATCCCTATGAGCAGATTCCAATTTCCTTGATGCAGACTCGACATCATTTTGTGCCCTTAATACGTCTAATGCAGAAGACTTTTGATTGTTTTGAACTTCTACGAGTTTTAACTTTGCTTCTGCTAAATTCCCCTCTGCATCAGCAACTTTATCAGAACTATCTTTATAAGAATCTTGAGAGTCTAATAGATTCTCATTAGAATCTGCTAACTTGTCATTTGCATCAGACAAACTCTTCGCCGCGTCTTCTACTTCCTTCTGTGCCTCTTCTACTTCTTTTGCTGCATCTGCATTCTCTTTGAAAATATCATTAAGCCTTGATATTGCTAGCCGCCCCTCTATACCGGAGTCAGCCATTGCAACCATAGCAACTTCGAGATCTTCAAGATCAAGCCCGGCCTCTACAAGGTTAGGACCAATCCTCTTAACAGTTGTTCCAAACTCCTCAGCAGACACATTCGTTTCCATGAACATGACAGCCAAACGATCAAAGTCAACTTCATCTTGAACAGACTCGCCAAGCGCTTTAAAAGCAGGGATTAATGTATCTACCAATTGTGCGCCTGTTTTTCCTGTCGCATCGCCAAGAGTATCGAATTGATCTCCCAGATATTTCAAATCTTGAACATTATCATACCCTGCTTTTCCAAGAGCAGTAAATAAATCAATAGACTCCGTGAGCGATGTATCGGCGGAATGAAGCCCTTCAATGAGGCCCTGCATTTCGTCAGCAGTATTACCAGTCTGAAGAGCAGTTACTTCAGCAGCAGATTCAAGTTTATTAAATGCATCAATTGGTCCTTCTGCTGCCTGCGTGAGCAAATATAACCCGGCAGATAATGCCGATGCAGCCGTTACAGCAGTAGAAAGTTTAGAACTCATTTCATCTTTGAGCCCTAACACAACAAATAATTCTGCTAATGTGTCTGCCATTTAACCCTCTTTTTTATTTTCTGCCTGCCACGTTCCAAATACAAACGACTGCTCTTTAAACGATAACTCGCTGAACTCATGAGGTTTTAATCCCCATGACCGGAGCATCTGGGATAATCCTATACCCCAGGACGATTCAGCGAAATTTCTTTACGCTTTTAATCTCTTTCTCCTGCGCAGATGATACGGCTTTTACGATGATATTTTTGTATTTCCGTGGCATAAGATGAAACATGTCTGCCGTAAAACTCTTATCTACTGATAACTCTGCCAGGATAACGTTTAGTTTCTTCAGCGTGTCTTTTGCACTATTGATAATATCCATCGCATCGGGGATCATATCAAGTGCTTCTTCGTCAGTTTTGGGAGACGAATTAAATCCCTTTGTCTTCGCTGCAATTTTCGCACCTCCAGCCTGTAGAGACACAATCTCTATATACTGCTCATCTGTGGGAGGGTAAAACTGCATAGATACATCTTCAGTAAGTTCAACTACAATTGGTTCATCTTGAAGCAGCCCAAGAATTTTATCAGCCGTAGTCTGGAACTCTATTCTCTCGTTTATCTTCTCGATCTCTTTCTGTTTAAAAGCAAGATCGAGAGAGGGGTTTTCAATCTCTCCCGCTGGCATTATTAAGCCTTCCGTGCACGCTGGATGTAATCGCAGTCGAATGCAAGCGATTCTTTATACAGGTCTTCAGTTGGGAACGACTGGCCGTATGAATTGGCAGTTGCACCAATCAGGAAGAACTTGTCGATAACAACCCCTGAACTGTTGCGCCTCTTTCCTACAAGTGCCCCAATCTTCTTGAAAGCGTGCGTCTTGTTAGAGTGCTTACTCCACCCGCTTGTGGGTGAGTCTGTGAGAACATCACCAAATACAATTCCGATGAAGTCAAGAGTATACATCAACTGTTCAAGAGATGCAGTAGATTCAGCCACTCCTACAGTCACAAGTTTAGTAGACTGCCCGTGAACTGCTTCTTTCTTACTGCTTGCCTTGGTGTCTGCCTTTACGTCCTTACAGGTTGCCACGTGTTTAAGCGTGACTGAACTGATATCAACTCCGTAAATGACAACTACGTCAGAAGTGGTCAGGGAGTCGAACTTAACGAAATCGCATCCGCTTGATTCGGTTGCAGCGGTTGATATGTCAGTCTTGTTCTCCGTAACCTTCGTCTGCACATCATTAACCGTGCACCAAACGCTGCCATATTCCATCAGGTAAGTTCCACCAAGTGCAAAACCTTTAGCGCTTGCTTCTCCAGCGGTCACAGTATGCGAAATCTGCGCAACTTCCCCGCCTCCATACCATTTTACTTCAGTTCCAGTTGGAACGTCTGCTGCTACGACATCTGCCATGTTTTTAAGCCTCGTTATAACTTATTTCCACGTCTACCGGAATATGATACCATCCTGTTGTAGGATCAATCAGCCGGATACCACCAGTGCATATACATTTAGTAATCGTATACGTGGCAGTTCCAGCCGTCCATGATTCAGGATATAACAAATTCATGATAGGTTTGTGGAGTGCCGCTCTCACCGCAGCGGCTACGGATTCAACTGTCTTCGGGTTCTTTGGTTTCCCTGGTTCTGCCCAACATGAAACCTGAACCCGTGCAAAGTGTTTCTTTCCTATCTCTGCGTTAGGAACTCCCGATGTAGGATGAACCGTAATAGACGGAAGCGTAGCCGGGTCTGGTTGCTCATCTATGTAGATTCTAGTTGAAACCAGCGCCGTTACCGCAGAAGTCGCTAACAGTTTCTTATAAACCATCGCGTCAATCATCCGGCCATCCTCTGTTTGATAATCTTGAGAGTTCCATCGTTAATCTGCTTCTGAATGTTGGATAGTTCTTCATCCCACGCAGGACGGACGAACGGATGAGGCTGGTTACCATACCAAAGAACTTTCTCACCAACGTCTATACCGAATATATCAGCCCATTTCTGGGATCTGACTTCCCACAACCACGGAATCTTTTTTGCCCGTGACCCACCCGGACCGGTTGCATATTTACCAGTTCCAAACTCCTGATAAATAGCATAATTAACCGTTTCATGTTCGAATACCCCTACGCCGATTGCAAAGTCAGTGCCTTCTGACTTGTCCATAATGACAATTGCATCGGTGAGAATCCCTTCGTCCTTTGGTGCTTTGCGTTTCATTGCAGCGCGAAGAGTTCTGCCTGGATTGTTGAGGATCTCCATCATCTCATCCTTTGTAGGACTTAACGATTTGAGTTTGCTCATCAATTCATCCATTCCTTGAACTTCTACCGCACCACTCATTCTACATCCTCCAGTTCAAGAACCAGATGAGATATAGAAGCCGCTAACATTGCCGGGAGAACGGACTTTATGCGGTAAGTTTTGGTAAAAGGGGCAGTTAATCCGACTAATAGTTTTCCGTCCCGTGCATTTGTTCCAAGAGGGACAATACACGATGGAGTTCTGATTACTCTGTCTCCAGACTTTGCAGCGGTATATGATTCCCGTGGGCTTCCGAACCTGCAAGTGATCGCTGTATAAACCGGAGTCTCATTTACTGCCCCATATTCGTTAGCGGTTCCAGCGGTTTCACTGGTTTGAAGATTTGCAGAATGTATCAGGAGTCCTGACGGGTAAGTCATCTATTCGCCTTCTGGATCCAGGTTATTCCGTTTCTCGCTTCTGCCTGAATCAGCGCTTTAGCCTGCTCACGATACGCAGAAATCATTCCTTCTGTGTTTCCTTTGTGGGAGTAATCCAGTGTTGATGCATCAAATGTCCCATCAAACCGGTATCTATCCACAAGCAGAGCCTTTGAAAATAATAGTGCTGCCTGGTATTGTGTAGAGTCGGGAATTGACGGACTGCCAAGTTTCTGAATCTCTACCTCAACCTGGTTATCAGCAGCATCGAGGATCGCATCTACAATAGTAGATGATAGGAGAGTGCCGGTTAAGGCTATAAACTCTGTTCTGTCTACTATTGCCATTATGCTATCTCCGGAAGAGTTCTGATGTCTATCGTCTGATCCCTCCCACTTTCGGTTAGTGCGTCCACTGGCTGAACCCTGATTGATAATGTTTGTCGCATAAGTTCTGTTTCCTCCCTTTCTGCTTCATTCAAATCTCTCAAGACTCTACCAGAGAGACACGGATCAGACGATGAACTAATCATATATTACTCTCCTTAATACTTGACACGGCAGCCAGCAGTTCCGTTCAGGATACCAGTCTCAAATCTCATTGAAAGCACGGATCCCTGGAGTTGCCGAATTGGATCAGCGTAGTTTTCTACCTGGATATCTTCACGGATTACAAGCGCTGCAAAGTTGGTGCTGTCTGCAACAAGCCCTCCGATGTCTCCATCAGTGGTATATCGCCAGGTATAGGTAGATGATGCCGGGTTAATGCTGGTCTTCATCATGTTCATACCGAGAATTGACGGGCCAATAGAACCAGTCCGGAGTGCCTCTGCATTATACCCGGAGTAGTTGACGTCAGGGAACATCTCGGCGAGAATCTTTGCCTGAAGTCTGCCAGTTACTACTGCCTTGTCAGGAACCCAGTTATAATCCTCAATCTTGTTCTGTGCCTCTAGTAGTGCGTCTGCTCCCTGGTTGCTTCCAGTGGTGTCATGCTCCTGAATACCAGACGCCTCAAGGCATGCCCGGAGAACATCACGGTTCAGTTTGTTCTCCATCCGCTGCCCGGCCTTCCGAACCTCAAGCGCAATGACTGAATACTGTGAATCATTCACCATTTCAGTCGTAATCAGCGGTCTGGTTCCAATCTTCTTAACCGTGACTGTCACGGGATCATAAACCTGATCCTGAATCTTGATTTCCCCGGCTTCTGCAACGTCAGCAGCGTAAGCACCAGCGGATCCTTTCGGAATCTTAATAGAGTTGCCCATCCCGAGGTTAATCGTCGGAAGGAAGTTGCGCATTACCTTGTTAGGTTCTGCCCCCTGCATGACGGTATTATACATCTCGGTCTGAATCAGAGTAGTATCACCGATAGAACCAGCCGTGAGCAGTTCACGAACTGAAGACTCCTGATACTCTCCATCCTGCACATATGCGTGCCCGAGTGACCGTGGAATCTCTGCAAGAATCTCATTCTTTCGAGCAGGCCCCGCGTCAATATATTCCATGTAAGTAGCGAACGCCCTCTCACCGTGGAATGTTGCTTCATTAAATCTCATTTATTTTGTCCTCCTTATGCTGAATTACCCACTACCATCGGGACCGGAATGATACATGCAAGCCCTGAACTTGATACAGCAATCTGCTCAATGGCAACGCCGACGACGTTCATATATACCGTATCTGTGCTTCCTGCAGGAGTAAGATCCAGTGCACCAACTGTTCCAAGGACTGCGTTATCGTTGGTAATGAGCCACGAACCGGGAGTGATTGCCACACTGGTTGAGTAGTTCGTAACCTTGCAGATGTTACCCATCATAGCGACTGCGCCTTTTGCTCCGGATGCAACATCATAAAGCGCCACGCCTGCCACAACTTCAGTAGTTGCACCGACTGCCGGGGTGACTGACCCGGTAGTTCCTGAAACGTAAACTACTACCTGCCCGCACTTCGTTGCTGCTGCAAACGTAAACGTCTGAATCGGTCCCTTTTCGGATGCAAGGATCGAATCGTCGCCACTACAAAGAGTGGCGCGAGTTGGAAATGATGAAATATCTGCCATGTTTATACCTTCCTAACGGTTCCTTTCCCGTCAATTACTACCCGATACGATGCCATTTCGAGTTCTTTACCGTCCGCGTCAACTCCAAGAGACTTGGGAGGGAGCGGAGTATTCTTAATCGTTTCAATTTCGGCAGCGAGTTCTTTGTTCCTTGCCTCTGCTGCTTCGAGTTTCTCTGCAAACTCCTTGATGCGTGCGTCTGATGCTTCAGACATAGCCTTAAACCGTGCTTCTAATTCTTCCGGTGTCATTTCGTTTTCCTCAAATGCTCCAAACTTCTGTTCTGGTTCATTAACATCCTCGTATGATACTTCAACCTCTACCGGCTCACCAAATGATACGCTTTCCCCATCAATCTGGTAAGGAATACGGTATTGTTTCGCAACTCCAGACTCATACTTCTCATAAACCACTTGTTCAGGGAATATAGCAATGATATAAGGACCATCTATATTCTGCCCCGTGGTTCCTTGATTTAAACCAGAACGAATCTTATCTTTAATACCATCAAGAGAATCAGACATTGATAATCCGTCTTCTCTCGTTACTTCTTCTGCTTCAGGCATTGCCGCCTCATTGTCGCGTATTTTACAAACCCGGCACGCGCCCTGATTAACTGTAGCCAGTCCGGTAAATCCAATTTCTTGAGCCTGGTAAACTTTCTTTCCTACATTCCATTTGTCTTTACTTAACGTCTCGACCGACACGTAGTTAGCAAGACCATTTTCAATCATGCTAATCGTATCGCGCGACTGCTGGGTAAGCCCATGATAATGCAAATCGCCCACCACGGCGTCAGATTCAAACCGTGGATTCTCCACTAATCCAACCTTTTCAGTAATGTTACGTGGCACGCCTCCGAAGTGGCGACTCCAAATCGCATTATCTGACCAGTTAGACGAGAACTGCTTCAGTATTTCAGGGGAATACTCGCACGCGGTCTTTTGAGCGGAATCCGTCCATGTTCCTGCTGCCAGGAGTTTTACCCCCTTGACGCGCAGTCCGCCTTCAGGAGTCTTCTCGAATTTACCTCCCAAAGTAGTAAACGGATACCCAAACGTGCGTCCTTTTTCCTCAATCCCTTCATCAATGGTAAACTCTGCGTAGTCGTGTTCACGCAGCCATGTTTCAGCCATCTCACGGGTATAATCAGTAAATCCAATCTCTGAAACGCGGTTCGATGCGTCCCACGCTGGAGAAACGCCCGGCCCGAACTTGTTAGCCTGCCTGCGCACGGGTTCACTGTCCCGTATTCGTGCGACTATTGAGGGTGGCATGCTTATAAATACGAACCGGATAGTATAAATAATATTGGAAAAAAGGACAAAAAAGATTAAACTTCTGATATAGTAGTCTGCACTACCCCTTTATACTGTTCAAATGTCAGAACTGGTGCGAACATGCACCGGCAAGTGGGCGAATGATAGGGAGGCCCTTCCTTTCCTTGTTCTGGATCAAGTGCATCCCAATCTTCATACCCATTCTCTTCTTTCAACTGTTCAATTTCATCACGCAGGAACTCACCCGAATCATAGTTCATCATACCTCTGTCATCGGTTGCGTCTTCGTAAATGCGCCCATTTAAAGCAAGGCAAACGCCGCACGTTCTATTATCCACGATGGCTATATCCCGGTATAAATTGACTTTCATCTCACGGTATAACTCTATTTCACCTCGGCGGGCAGCATCGATGATAATCCCAGCGGCTTCTTTCTTCGCCTCAAGTATTCCTTTGTCAGTAACCGTCATGATATCATCGGTTATCTGTTTAAGCGTCTTTCCTGACTCTAATCCATCATAAACCGTATCGTATATCTTCTGCGAGAACCGATCCTTCCACCCTTCGATATATTTAGCGTTAAGGTCTTTTATTTTCTTGAGTTTGTCCGGCGATAAATTATTACCCATCAGCGAGGTTTCAACCTTGACATTTAGAGGCGCTAACTGGTTCTTCCCTACTTGCAACCCTTTGGTATACCCGTCTTTAGCAATGACGTATAAATCCGCCTTTAAATCCTCGATGTCTAAAAATTCGGTTATAACAGTCGCGAGAGATTTATTTGTCATCCGGGATCTCCTTACTTAACCTCTTTATTACTTCGTCCCTGTATTTAATGACAAACTTCTCAATCACTTTACCTGCTTTTTCTTCCTCTTTCCCAGTCTGAAACGGGTCTTTCTTCTGAATAGATGGTTGCTTGTGATATATCAGATGTGGAGGTTTATCTTTCGGCATTACTCATCAATAGGGTTATGAAAAGAAAAATATATCTGTCAGAACGCGGTGATATCTTTAACTTTAAAACTCGCCGCGTCTTTGTGCAGAACTCCTGCATTAAATTTCCAAATACCGCCAATATCCATATTATTCATATTTGAGATTGTAGAACCTACCAGAATACCGGACGAATCATACAGGTTAATTTCAACTGCCACGTATTTATAAGACCGGTTATTTGTATTCTTGACTATTCCAGATACTACCTTTGCACCATAATCAGAGGTATCAAATTTAACATCTGACACAGTAAATCCTTTAATCGTATTCCCATCAGAGGTAGAACCCGGTTGAGATGGTGAAACTTTACCGCCGCTCCCAATCCCGGCAACGCAAGCGCCCATCATCATTAATACGAAAAACACTGCAATAATTCCAAATGCCACTTTAATAGGAGGCATTTCAAACGGCATCCCATTAGACGGTTTAACGCGGGGAGTATAAACTACCGGTTCCTCATCAAGTTCTAAATCCTCTTCAATTATCCCTCTCTTTTTATTGTTCTTCTCATAACTCCGCTTATACGCCGCGTTATTCTCATCAAGTGCTAAAGCGTTCTCAAAACAGGTATGAGCCGCTTCATATTGCCCGGTTTTAGATAAACATATTGCCAGAGCATTCCAGGCTTTATGATTCTGGTCATCCTGTTCAGTCACTTCTAAAAATTTATAGGCAGCATCTTCATAATTTCCAGCCTTAAACAACTTCATCCCGTCTTCAAATGACATCTTAAATCACTCCAATCTGTTTTAAGTTCTTCTTCGCGTGCAATTCAATCAATCTACTCTTTCTCTCTTCAAATGGCATATCCATCTCAATAAATGTAGCATTATAACGCTCTAAAGATTTAATCGCTCCAAGTTGCTCAATCGTTGCCATCTCCCGCGGGTTCTTTTCAAACTTCTCCGCTCCAAATACTATCAGATTTATGAGCATTGCTTCGCGTGCATACGGATAAGTTTCCCCGGTTCTTGATATGAGGTTCTGCTGAATTGCATCAGTCATTAATCTATACTCGTATTTGGTAAGTGCCCGCTCTTTAGTCCATTCCGTGTGATATTTTCTACCCTGATCATATGCAAGATATACCTGAACTTCAAAGTCCTTTGATAGCCATGCCGCAAATCGTAGAGCAATCAGCCGATGAAAGTAAGTTCCTCCACCTTTCCCTTTCTTTGCTATAACACCCGACTTTCCGGGGATTATTATTCTCTCTACAATTGCCAAAAACTCCTTTGTATCAGCGTTTGCCATAAAGTGATCAAGACGCTTACTTGGAACAAACGAATTCATATGATTAGCGCACCAGTATTCATCTCCATCTTCATCTATCACAATATGGATATCATTGTGCATATCGTTAAATGTAGGATTAACGATTAATTTGTCTTTAGTTTTCATACACATACATGTTGATCTCGCATTTATATAATACTTTACTATAAAGGGTTATAAAAATGGGCAAGCCGGGTATGCACCATACCATAATATAATTTCACCGCAAATACTTTTACTATCATATACAGCATAATAAGGATACCATGCCTGAGGAAACGCCAATAATCGGAGAATATAGCCCTCTAATGTTATGGGAATCGCAAAAGATGATGAATAACAGACTTGAGGAACATTGCCGCGTGCATAAAGTTGATATTGATAATCTCTATGCGAAAATAGATAAGAACCATAGAGATCAACAGAACGATTCTACCGAAATTAAGCAATCGCTGGCAGAAATAAGCCAGTCGGTATCTCTTCTTGCTCAAAAAATAGAATGTAAACCCGAACCACCCGCACGCCCGCCCACCCCCTCATCCGGATACTCATCAAAGTTGGGGTGGTTATCAGGAGCAGTAGTCGCTATTCTTTTCGGTGTCAGTCAGTTCATGGAATACGTTAAGAAGTAAGCGGCGGGTTCGGCGGGAGTCCGTTTCTCCAGTTCAACCACGCAACTGACGTAAATAATAATATAATCGTGATCGCCCCGGTAGTAATGTATATCTCTTCTTTTCCAAGTATAACCGCTTCGATTGTATCAATCAGCGCTATACCGAACGCTGCTCCTAACGCGACAGATACCATTGTCGGTAAATAGTAGCGGTTAGGGAGTCTCATATTGCACTCCATGATTGATTCGATGCATTAAACATACTAAACGCCAATATTAGAAATGCAATAGCAGAAATATATCGTTCTCTTTTAATCGATATAACACAGAAAATAACGTCTAATAAAAATATAAACGCATAAATCAAATAAACGACTATAGGGTTCATTTCAACTTTCTCCTCAATATATCTATCTTATCAGCATCAGACATATAAATATGAGGATCCATGCTGACGACTTCCAGGTATCCAACGCCGCGCCCGGTATTATCTGCAATATGTTTCAGTAGGTATGAGAGGGTATATACGTTGTTAGGGAATCCCCCCAGGATATCATGAGACCGGAATACAACGGACATATTAACGTGCGAGCAGTCCAGTGACGTAGAAACTTTTGCCAGATCGAGGCATGGAGGCTCTACAGAATCGATATCTTCCCAGGGTTTCCAGGTAACTGCCACGGCCCTCCGGGTGAGCGGACTATTTCTTATCTTATCAACAATGTTAAAAATCTGGTTTATATTACCATCGGGGAAGTTATACCTAAATAGCCGCTCATGATAGGTATAACTAAAATCCATAGGCCGCTCATCGTTCTCATCAATTCCATCAACGAAGTCTTTTCGATACTGCTCCATCGATAGGGGGCCTAAAGTTGACAGCCGAATTAACTCATCATGATCATCCATAGGACGATTGATGTGAGATATAATGGTATCTGTTTTTAGGCACTTTTTACCATCTTCAGTAGTCCACATATCACCCTTATCAATCACATGATTGAAAATAATTCGGTATGCTTGTGCCGCCGTTCCAACGGTTATCGCCCGGATCATGCAATACTCCCAATCTTATGCATAATGGCAGCCGTTTCAGTAACCACTTTACAATCGAGGCACACCCTAACATAACTCCATTGCTTCAATCCGCCTCTCGTTTGTTCTCCCGATTCAGAATCAAGTATTTTTAGATTCCCAGATCCGCACCACGGGCATATGAGAAAAAAATTATAACGCTCTGGCTCTCCTCCCCATGTTAACCAATTTATCAGACTCGAATCTCTCATTTCCTATCACCCTTTAATTCATTTATAAGTTCCATTACCTCTTCTGCAACTATGTCTATACTCTTCCCGTCAACACTCACAGGATACCAAGCAACAGCCGGGAGTTCATACGAATTGAGGATCTCCGAATATCCCCTCTGTATTCCAGCAAGTCTAACCGCATCCTCTCCTGATCGTTGAGCCGCTATATTTGCATCACCTTGGAGCCATATAACCGCGTCAGGGAATACCAAGTTAGGAGGCTGGATAGACATCAAAAATTGTAAATCTACACCATCATACGACTGGTATACCAATGAACAAATATAAGAACGGTCTGATATGATGTCTTTACCTGCTTTCTTCGCCGGAATGATTACGTCTTTCATATGTCGGTATCTGTCCATTGCAAATTGGTAAGATGCTTCGATTGGATCCTCGTATGGCGCAATATTTTCATACGGCTCCCTGGTAAATATCGCGTCTGCTCCATAATCCTGAATCTTGTTTATGACTGACGTCTTACCCTGACCGTCCGTGCCACAAAGAACTACATACACGATTACTCACACTCTTCTATTGCGTATATATATTCAGTATCTTCCGATTTGTTATATGCATCAAGTATACGACTTGCTTCCTCTTTAGTAAATTTTCCAGGTAGAATGTGTTTGGTAGTAGTGCAACCGAGTTTAATTGAGCAAACAATGCGGCATTTCGCAATATTATAATCTTTAGTTATAGAATTTAAAATACGACATATACAATTATCATATTCGATATTGCAAATATCATTGCAATCTCGACACAATATTGCTGATTCGCGGCCGCAATAATAATCACGGGTTTCAATTTCTATAACTCTTCCAAATAGTTTTAAAAAATATAATAAATTTTTAGTATCGCGCATCTCCTCTACAACTTCAGAGCGTGTCATATCTTCTCCATCAAATTTTTTCCCACTCTCTTTTTCCATCTCGTAAAATATTCCGCGCAATAGTCTATTATCCATTTCACTCACCTTCACACTTGCAATCTAAACATTTTCCGTGCTTACATTTGCTCTTCAATTTCTTATCGCTGCACATTTGAGCATAGTATATACCATACTTCACTTCCAGGGGAACTTCTTCCATCTCTTTCTCTACAATTTCTTCGTCCATCTTTTTCAACCCTAACCAGATTAAGACTTCAAACAGTCGAGACCGACTAATGAGTCCTCTCATCTCATCAATTTGTGCTTGCATTTCATGTGGAAGCGTCACGCTCACCTTTTCACGCATACATATTATTGGTTTTATTATCGGATAAATATTCCGTCTTTATAAGCGAAGTTAAAGTAATGTAATATAGCAATCAAAAAAAAAATAATATTAGATCCTATATATAGACTCTTAAAAACATAAAGTATATTATAATGTATATATTATAATTTAAATTTTGACATATACATTGTAATACGTTTTATGTTTTTATCCGTGTATAGAACGGTTAGTAAATAGAATATGTATATTAACATATACATTTTACATTTTAACGCACTTTATGTTTTTTCGCGTGTATATGGATGCATGTATTGGTTTTAGGTATATTGTATATGTGATTATGGGAATGTATTTATATTTGTATGTATAATATTATAGTATGGAACAAAAAGAGGATGATGGGATCCTAAAAAACCCGCTGATTGCTGGTCAAATGTATCAATGCGAAATGATACCAGACCTTGGTGGATGTGGTGGAGAATATCCGGGCCAGGATATTATAGCAATTGCAGAATCAGGAATTAAATTGTGTCATTCGTGTTATGACAAGTTCCTGGAAATGCAGATAAAGTTTAACAGAGAAACTAAAGAATCTTTTGATGCTAAATCATTTTTCGGCCCGGATGATACAAAAGAGATATTGTCTGTAAAAAAGAAGATTTTTGATACTGTCAAGGAAGAAGAAGAGAAGAATAAAACCATTTTGGATATATTTGATGAGCGCGAGAAGCAGATAGAAGCAGAGAAGGAACGCCGCAGACATGCCAGGGAGTATGAAGAATTTAGAATTAATCATCGGGAATATATGCGTGTGTATATGAGAGGTTATAATTCCGATAAAGATGTAATTCAGAAACACAAACGCCGTTATAGCGATTTAAAGTCGAAATACAAAGATTCAGAAGTAATAGATGATACAACTCCAGTATGTCCGAATTGTGGCAATCCAAAATGCGGGAAGGCCGGATTCCTAATCAATTCTACTGGAAAATACCAGCGCAGAAAATGTATGAAATGTGAATATGTGTATACTAATGACTGGAATGTAAAGGGGATTTAAAATGAGTTTAACACCAGATGCTGAAACATATAGAGAGAAATACCGTGAGCGAATGTTCAAAAAAATTCAGGAATATAGATCTAACCCAGAATTGATACAAAAAAAGATTGATGAGTCAAAGAAGCAATTATCTGACAGATATAAAAAATTAAAATCGGATTCAGAGCATTTGCCAATTGTTGATAAAACAACTCCAGAATGTCCGAGATGCGGGTATTCGAAGTGCGGGCTTGCTGGAGTAATTATAAACACAACAGGTAAACATCAGCGCCGGAGATGCCCTGTATGCAGATTTGTATATACCGAAAATTGGAACACTACGGAGATTTAAAATGAAAATATCAGAAGAAACAATTCGTGCAGTATTTGAGATTAAACTTGCAGAGTCTATCCACATAGAGAGCGACTATACCGATATGTGTGAGGATGCGATGAACTCAATACTTACCACCATTGAAGGTAAAATTGATAGAACCGAGATAAAGCAGGCAATATGTGACGAGTGCAACAAACACGCAATATTAAAAGGGTTTTTAAAAGAATTGTTAATCGCGTGCAATAGGATCGAGGATTCAAAAAATATGAGGCAGTTGAAATCTGCTATATCAAATAAAAAATAACGGCCCCAAAAATTAACTTTTACCTCTACCCATACTCTGATATGGATTTTTTATTTTTCTGGATTCTCGATGCCTCTGTGACGTTCCTGATGCAAATATCAACATCATCCATACCACGGATCGCCCGTTCGTTCCAGGGTGCAAAAAATATAGTCCGGTCGAGGAGGTTCATCGGTCATCCTCCCATACCGCATCGTCGTATGCAAAGTCCGGATCAGTTGGACGAACAGGGAAGTCTTCTTCAAGTCTCCTATACTCTGACATGATCTCACCCACCAATTGATGAGCATGGGTAAGCAGTCCCGCCGCGAGTTCCAAGTCATCAAGTCTTGACAACTCCACCGGTATATCCTCGATAAGTTTCTCCGCCTTCTTCAGCAGTTCCTTTTTCCTATCCTGCGCATCGCACCATTCGTCGTATTCTACTTGTCTCATGTCTCTGTTCTCCTATACTATATTATACGCAGTATTATTTATTTCTTTCTATACAATCGGAAAAACTCACGTTTGAAAAAATTAAATGCACCATACAGACCACTACAGACACTATCAAGTTTAAGACGATAACTTATATGACTAAAGCGCACAACACTATTGTATGGTATCAAAAAGTATACCCACAGAGAGAAAAAATGAATTTCTCACCATGCTTGAGAAGTATGGATCTCGGTTTCAAGGAAGGGGAGAACTCATCCAGTTCTTGAAGGGATTCAGGATTACCAGGAACGAGGCTATAAAAGCAAAATGTTATGATTGTATGGGGTTCTATGACCAGGCAAATGATAAAAACTGCAGGAATTACACATGCCCGTTATACCCTTACATGCCATATAAAAACTCCATGCCTTCTAAAGTTGATGAAGATTAACTCCATTGGAGTTCCACAATTTTATTTTTTTATTCCATTGGAGTAAAGTTGGAATGTTAATGGCATTGGAATCAAAAAAGTGGAGTGTGGAATTGCACTGGAACACATGCGAGTGAGATAATACACATTAACCCGCCGGGATAAACCGGCTGATAACCAATGTGGGAATTAAACCCACTTCAATGTCCTACGTTTTCATTATGGTTACAGTTGCCACGTTTGCGCATACGCAGTTTACAACTATTTTATCAGGTTTTGGATTTGTTCCTGGGAAATTAAACCTGCAAAACGCCCACATTTAACGAGCGTGCCTCGGCTGTTTATTTACCGATTAATTCACAGCGCCCCAACTCTCACCGAATTGCCGGACTGATTGCCGTTTGATTTGTAGAGATTATACGGATGGGGTGAATCCCCCATACAAGTTTTGACCTTGTATAGGAGAATAATCATCTTCGAAGAACTATACCTTTTTGAATTGTTAATATGCAGGCAGGGTCTATCAGCATGATCCATCGGTCTATAACTACCGAACATTCATGCGTTTTGGGTGCCGTCTTTAGTCCCACATATTACACTACTATATTAGCGCTTCAAGTTCTTTATCCTTTCGTTTTGTTCATGGATTATCCGCATGGCATCCTGATAATCTGGCATTGATCGGCCCCGTTCATCCTGATACCAACAATCCGGTATGATATGTGTAGGTAGGAAGTAAATTCTACCTGCTTCATATTCCTGGATAATTCTAAAGATAAACCAATTTGCAACTTCTGTGTAATTCGGATCGTAATGAGCAACTGCCAAGGAGAACGGAATCGCTGCAGATAAAACAGTCTTCCTATCCTGCGATGCGCGAAGTTCTGATGATTCTCCTGGTCGTTGCGTTTGTTTTTCGTTCTCCAAATACTCATAGTATATGTCGCGCAATACCGCCATGTTCCCAGTCATGTCGTCAAGCCAGACTTGGGGAGTCTTGACGCGAGCCAGAATCATCCTCACCAGACTTTTAAATGTGCCGTGAAAACGAAAAGAGTCAGCAGAGGAGTGTTTTACATCCTCTGGGTTATTGATACCTTCATACTCCATTGATTATATCATCTGCTTCTTGCTGGGTTAAAACTGATGGAACAAGCGATTGTAATGTTTCTGATGTTACTTTTCCAAGTTTCCATCTGATTAAATAAAAGTTGTAGAACGCCACTGTCATGACTGTTCCTCCAATAGTGCGGCGAGTGCATCTTCAAGCGCCGTTAGTCGTTCGGGTTCGGTTGGCAATTGAGGATCCGGTTCAGGCGTTGGTGCAGGATCAACATTGATCTCTTCCGGTGTTCCATTCCATTCTAACCATGGGGCATATTTATCAGCATCAATATATCTCCCATTCTCTAGTTCCCAGATACGATAGTATCCAGTAGCACCAGGCTTTTCATACATTTGTCCGGTTGCGTTAGTTGTTGCGTGTTTTTGAAACATTTTAATGCACCAAATATTTTTTAGATGTATTATATATATAACTCAATTGATCCGTAGACAATTCAACACCTTTAAAAATCATCAAATCTTTTACTCCTTGATTTCTATATGTTGTTCCATCGCTTCCGATAAGTAGTGGATTATTCCCGGCAGCAAACGATGATGTTCCCAAATTTTGGTTTGAACCAGATATGTCGTTGCACGAACAATAGATGTAACCGTTAGACCTTCTTACCATCACAAGGAAATACCACTTGTTTCTCGTTCCTACTCCGAAGTTAAGACCAGAGATAAGATTATAACTAGTTCCATTATTTGATGCATAGAGATTAAATGACACATCTCCAGAATTTGGATAGTTATTATTACCATATATAAAGTATGGGGAATAAGTTCGGGAATCTCTGGCGATACCTATGACAAAGTCGCCTGATGTAGAAATCGGGTATGACCATAAACATATAGTAAACGGGGAGTTCCCAAAATCATAATCCGTGTTATTTGTAACCGATATGATGTTATTTGAATTAATGAATGATGTAACGGTTCGTTGATTATCGAGAGATATCGTTCCAAATGTTCCAGTAGGAGTAGCAGATGTTCCAGAAGGCAATATAGGGAAATCGGTTGTAGTTTTTCCTCTATACCATAGAACACATCCGAGTGATTGCATCCAGGGTATAGATATTTCCCCAAACCCATCAACTGTTCTTACTGCACCATTTCCAGGACTCACGATCATTACGCCACCACAAACGTAAGAAGAACTGACAAATCTATAGCCGTTCCCCCAGTCCCTTTCGTTGCCCCAATTTCTATAGCCTCACCAAATGCAATTGAATAATTCGTGGTGTTAATATCAACCACAGTATACGTCCAATTGGCATTTGCGAGCACTAACCCGGTGTTTGTATTCGATGTTGATAGTATATCACCTGCAATATATGCCTGAACTTTCCCATCAGAAGACGAATCGGCAACTCTTGTTTTGAATCCAGAACGAACACAATATGCCGGTCCCTGTTGCCATAGAATGGCCTGCCCCAAATCAGATGCAATAAGCCCAGTATTTGATGCATCCTCGTAATACCCCGGTATGAGTATAGGCATCTGCACTACACCAGTTTTGGTATAGTTAAGACTGCTTACGTCACCTGATAATGGAGCCCCTGCAATTGTCATCAAGTTTGACGCCATCGCAGTAATAACTCCATAATAAACCGTTCCACCTATCGTATACTTTACTCCATACCCAGCCTTAATCGTTGCAGTAAGATCGCTGGTCATAGTAAGCGTGCTTGTGCTGGCGGGTGTAGCAGTATACCCGGATGATATTAGAGACCACGAAGATCCTAAATCAGATGACTGTGATGCGGTAAGATGGTAATACTCTCCGGGTGTCCCGCCTTGTAATCCCGCGAGCGCGTTATGATCTCCAGGGGTCTGCACTGGAAATTGTGTTGACCATGCTATTGTTATGGAGTATAACGATGTTGCAGCCTTTTGAACGATTATCTTTGCTGCGAGTTTTGCCCATTGAGATATATAATTTGGTATTGGAGACGTTGGGGCAGACATCTCCTGCGCTTGAGTGAGAGTATAATCTCCTTTACCATACATGACATACAGATTTCCATCAGGACACACGTAAAGCCAGTGAATCCCATACCTATTAGCAGTCAGTTCTGCAAGTCCTGTCCCTGTATCAGTTTTGTTGTAATAAGTCGCGTCAATACTCGTTTGTCCCGTGGTTATAACCCACGACGATGTGGTAGGATTGTAATAATATGACGTAAATGTTCCAGACGCATTACAATCAACTGCCGCTATAGAAATCTTATTACTTCCTGCATACAGAGTTCCTGCACTTATAGCGGGCTTTAACCCTGTTGCAGTAGTAAGGATCCCATTTGCATAACTGACCCCTCCAAACGTGTCAATCCACTTCTCATGAATTTTGCGTGTTCGATTATACAGGTTTATACCGCTGTTTAGTATTTCTACAGCAGTTCCTTTTCTAAATGCTCTTCCTAACGTAAACTGATTTGTAGTCTTAATCGTAGTTCTATCAGTTGTAACCAGAATTTGAGGAGTCCCTGCATTATAATCGACGTAGATATAATTAGCCGAGTCATCAGTAAGTGCAACCGAAGTTGCCGCAGCCAAATCAAAGAATCGCGTCTCTGCAATCTCCGTGTCTGCGTATTTAATGAATCCTTTTAACGCAGATATATCAACTGTTCCGTTTGCTGGGGAATGTGCAGTTATTACCCCTCCGGAGATGCGCCCGCTTGACTGTATAGCGTTAGCCCAGTCCTGAACGCTGTCGTAAGTTGCCCCAGTCTTGTAGAGCATTATTGCATTATCAGCGTCAATCGCTCCACCACTTACCAGATTGGTTACTGGAGTTGTGGCAAGGTTAGTGCAGGATATAAGAGTTATGTTGTAACCATACGCCCCGTTAGTGCACGACGATGCGATATAACATGATGTTAATTCGCTCAACGATGTTGGTGTCTGATTCCAAATTGCTTTCGAAACTCCAAAAAACCCTGAATTGTTTACTATACATGTGCCATTTGCATTTACAATACCGCTGGTAGCCCCTGAAATTAGTGTATTAACAACTTTGATGGATGAGTTTGAGTTTGCTAAATAACCGCCAGATTTGGGATTTGTAAATGAACAAAATGCAAAGTACGAATTTGCTAATAAATCTCCATATAATCCCGATTTACAATCATTGAATATACAATATGTTAGTGAGCACGATGTATTGTTATATTCAGATAAAACAGATCCCGCATAATTAACGCACGATATACCATTAAGCGCAAATATAATCCCCCTTGTAGTATAATTTAATGGATCTGTGCTGTTATTCCCATCAAACACGGTTTGATTAATTAAATACGTCCATCCAGTAGTGGGTATCTTTGTGGATTCGCTTGTCTGAACATACCCGGATCCTATCTCTGTAATGGTGGCATAGAAGTAATCTTCAATCGAACTACTCCCCAACGTTCCTGAATATTTTGTGCATACAACGCGATCACCAGCCTCCAAACCAGTAAATACACCATCTGCATCAACTATTTTTCCAGCGACTGCATTAGAATCACAATTTGCATTATAGTAATATTCTCCCTGAATCGTGAGAGATTTTACTAAAGACGTTGGAATGGCAAACGTTTTCCCGAGGTAGTTAGTAGACCCCTTGGATGCGATAATGGTAACATTCTGAGAAAAATCAGATATTGCATCAATTGCATCCTGCAACTCTGTATATCCATTGGCCTTTGAACTGCCGTCCTCCTGTCCTGTAGCATCCTCGTATACGTAGAGCGTGGTATCTGTAACCGTTTTACTCGCAGCCCCGGTGATAGATGCTACCGGATGCTGATCGGCAGCATCTCTGTTAGTGAGAAGAGAGTGATCAGATGTTCCTTCACCGCCTCCTCCCCCTCCACCGCTTACTGGAAACGTTGGGCTACTCATGACTGTATAACCTCTGCAATAATCAGGTTGTATTTGTTCGACGTTGCTGCATATCCGAGGTTAATCGTCTCTCCAGGTGCTACGAGCACAGTAGCCTGATACAGTTGGCCAGCCACGATTGCAACTCCTCCATTGAGTTTTTGCGTCACGGTAGTAGATCCTACTGTTCTCTTAACCGATAATACCGCACTACCAACGCTACTAAACGATATGTTGATGTATTCAGCCTGCCCGCTCCCGGTTACGCTAACACCATCACACAAGTCTGCATTAGTTGTTGGGAGATCCTGATTGAACTCGTTAATCAATAATCTTGGTGCTTCCGGGTTATTTACTTGAAATTCAACTGCAGTCATGATTTATCCTCATCGTCGTATTCCTCAATGTCGAACTCTTCTCCGGTATCCATCGCTTTTACTCTCCTAATTCGGGGGCCTGCTTTTACTCGCTTTCCTACCGGACCTGCCCGTGCTCGTTTGTCTTCAGTCTTTCCTGAAGGTCGCCGCCCGCTGCCGGGACCGCCCAACTCTTTCAAATGCTCACCAAGTTCTTGAGCCATAAACTCTTTAGTTATCATCATACTACTTCCTCAATCGTATCAGGGATGTTCAGTGTTTGTTTCACCCACTCGCGCGGGGCATAATACTCCGGGTCTAATGGGTTCGCCTTAATTAGATTAACAATCCATGCAGCCTGCTCTGCCTGCTGGGTAGGTAGGATAGAATTAAATTTAATCTTCGATGCATTAGGCGTTCCTGTTACCTGGTCAAATACCTGAATGTTTAATTGCCGTGCAAATCTGGTCTGATACGTGGTAATCTTCTGAAGGAAAGCACCAATACGAGATACCGCCGTATTGTCGGTAGTTCCCTGCCTAAATCCTAACAGTTCTCCCGGGACTCCCATAGCAGCAGTGAGCCGGACAATAGAGAACTCATGATACGAGTTTATACCGTTAATCCCTCCAGTATCAAGCGCCTGAATCGCTATATCATACTGCGTGGCGATATCATTCTTACTGTTTAAATCCTCAAGTTTCCGGGTAACTGCATCCAATACTGCTTGACTTACCGTCTCACCTTCCTTACCTACACGCGCCCACCATTTAGGAGTTCCATGCCTGACGATTGCATTTGTAGAGTTCTGTGCAATCAGCGTGTCCCGGATAATGTCATCATATGCACGCCCGATTAAACTGGTTCCTTTACCTTCTTTCAGGCTGGGTATCAACTGGGTATGAAAGATCTGATCCTCTTCAAACTCTATCTTCTTGAGGAGTCCTAACTGCTGTTCATACCCTTCAACCAATCCATACTGGTCATACTTTATGCTCCAATTTGTAGGGTCACGGTATAAGAGTCCTAATGGATTCTTTGCTCTACCCTTCAGGATCTCCTGATACCCGTCACCACAAACGAGCGGAGCAGTCACCGCAAGGTTAAAAGCCTGATCAAAATCAAATCCTGCCATGAACTCTTTGCATTGATCAATGGCACGAGGTTCACCTTCCCACGAATACCCTTTGGAAAACATAAACAGGGAGTAAAGATCGACTGCTTCTGATATCATCCCTCCTTGTTCATACGTCCGGATATACTTTGAAATAAGCGCTTTGCCATCCTGCTTGTTAAGTCCGAACAGTTTCTCCATCGCACCTGCCGTTTCAGCATACGACTCCGGTTTAACTTGTTTCTGAATCTCTTTAGAAAAATAACTTGTTAATGTTCTAAACAATGGCATTTATCACCTCACGATTCGGTCACTATTTCTCTTACTCTTTTCAACCCTATACTTTTACCAAGGCTGTAGTCGCTTTTTGAGTGTTTATATGCGGATTCCGTTTCATCTATTTTAAACTTTAAATCGTTTAGTATATCTTCCTTAACAGATTCTATTGTTACATCTCCTTCTTCTGCAAGATCCATTGAGTTTACTTCAGCCGATATAGATTCTATTGTATATTTCCCCTGTTTAAGCCCTTCAAGATGTCCTTTATTTACTTCACCCTCCCCTTTTATACCTTTAAAGTTTTTTATCTCTGAATCAACGATTGACAAAACGGTATCTATATGGTATTCTGCTGCTTTAGTATGTGGAGACCCAGATCTTGTAGATGTTCCACCACCCTCACCCGATCCGCCGCGCTCACCAGGCCTACCAGCATGGCCGAAATTGCCCGAACCTTCTCCACCAAGTTCTCTCCTGCGAAGTTCTGAATTAAGCGCAGATTGAAGCATTCGTCTTTTTTCTATGTGATTCATATCTACCTCATGCTCATCATAAACCGTGAATCGTCTGAACCGCCATCCAAATACATAACAATATACCTCATAGGATCCATTCCATGATCATCAACCTTTTTTGGTTCCTCTTTTGCCGCGCGACCTTCTGAAGACGGTTCCCATATATAAGATTCTATCTCCTGCTCTGTGCAGTAAGGTTTCTTCGAATCCAATAACCTTTTATCTATGTTTATTAATGCATCTTGAAATATAAACAATCTTGGTTTTCCGTCACCTGCTTTACGCAGTCGTTTCTGAACAGCCTCTATACCAGTCTTCACGGATTTATTTGCAGCAGTTGTCGGGTATTTACTATGTTTCTCAAATGTTGCGCGGTCTTCTGCATCGTGGTCGCATATCGTCGCTACTATGTTTTCAGGCTCTGATATTAACCTAATTTCTTTTGCCGCGTCCTCAACCAGGGTTTGTGTCTGATACATTTCTCGATACATATATAATCGCCCATCTGGGTCTTCTGCCCACCACTGGCATACAAAAGGATTTGTATACCCAAAGTCAACACAATGGTATCTTTTCCATTCTTTAGGAATAGGGAACGGTTTAATCAGATGGACTGCACGATCCCACGACTCGTATATTACTCCTTCAGCGCTTACCCATCTCCCGTGCCGCAACCGGTGAAACCTGACACCCGTGAGCGCATCAAGCACGCCAATCGATATCTCACCTTGAGGAGTAATCGTTCCATCCTCATTAAATAAAGTGGGGTTATCCTCATGCCGGGACTCAATAAAAGTTAGTGCACCCGACTTGACGCGCTGTAATATCCAATGGTTTGAAGGGCCTGGATTACAATCGCCAAGGATCTGTGAGTATGGGGTATTCCCTGCTCGACCAGTGCATCTGGTAGTAAGTTTCTCCCAATCGTCAAGCGTCAACTCTTCAGACTGGTTAATGTAAATGAAATCCCTTTCAGACGAAAGAACCTTATCCGGGTTATCCATCCCACCCACGAATATTTTAGAACCGTTAGGATAGATATACCATTCAACGTGTTGACCTCCATACGGTTTTACGTCTGTATCTTTGGGCAATACCTTTTTCTCGTATGTTTGAAGGACAGACCCGGTCATTGACTTGCGGGTTTTACGAATAATAGCGGCTTGAGCACCAGGATACTTATGCATTAGCGCATCAAGTTTCTGAAGGCAAAAAAGAGTCTTTCCTGTTTCAGCAGGACCAGATAACATTACTTCGTGGTCTTTGCATGACCATGCTTTCTTTGCACCGCCGCGTGGTTCGTATCCAGTTCCATCAGGAGGATCTTCAAGGATGACATTATAAGTCATCCATCGACACTCCTTTTAACACCTTAACAACGAGAGGCTTTCCTTCAGGGCCTGATACTTCAGTAGACTGCATCCTCTTCCAATCCTCTTTCTGTCTATTTGTGAGCCAGAATATCATTGCAGTGGTATCAGCAACATATTTTTCAGTTGTTTCTATTCTAACAGAAGACCCATCATCTACACGTTTTGTTTCAGTAACAAAAGTTCCACATGCACGTTTATAGAGAGAATCGACAACCTTTTGGTCAGCGGTCGCCTTTCCACGTTTTAATGCCTCCGAAAATTCTGGAAATGTGCGCTTCCAATCATAAAACGTAGAAGATACTATATCAAATGCTTTTGCTATTTCAAGGTCTATAATACCAAGGCTTGATAAGTATTCTGCCTCTTTTGGATGATATTCAGGGTCGTATTTGCTTGGCCTGCCAACTGTGGATATCTCTTCGGCCATAATTGCAATACAATATGATACAAAAACTTAAAATAGTTGTGGTTAGAACGGACTGACAAATTCTTCCCTATCTGCCCAAGCATTTTCCGTTTTCTCTGGTTTCTTTATCCATTGCCTAACGTAATCCTCTCCTTCATCGGTTACTCTCCACGGCCCTCTGAACTTGGTGCGTTCGATGTATCCTTTGCTCCTCAATGCATTAACGACAGGCGCTTTAGCCCTGATGTCTTTAGCCGCCCATGTGCCCCAAGTTCCAAATAGACGATACGCATACTCAAGCGCGTCACGATACTCGTCAGTCATGTAACCGGTCATTCCCTCACCACAATTATCTTCACAGGACCATATGCACAAATCGCCACATCTTCTCCGTGATCGGCAGTTATGCAATATTCACACTTATCTCCAATTGTAAATACGCTATGATTTCTCCGTTCAAGTTCAGATACGAGTTCTTCGGTGCTGAATCCCCTTAATACATTTGCACGGAGTTTTTTTGAAAATTCCATAAAGTTATGTTCTGCGGTTTCAAATGGTATCATTCCTCATCCTCTAATATTGATTTGTTTTTACGATAATCTATCTTCCATCCATTCGCCATTTTCAAAAGTCTTCTCTCCACGCGGGTTATTTTGTCTTTATATGAGATGCCAATCATGTATTCAAACAGCATGGGAGGAGATACTATCACAGAATATACATGAGTGCGACTTCCAGCACTATATCGAACCTCAATCTCTACACCATCTATTCGAGGGGTTTTTGAAATGGTTACATTATCATTATACAGGGGCATTTCCATCTACTCCTCATCACCGAGAACCCATTTCAAAGCACCCCTATACGACTCCATGCCACTTTTTAGGTATAAATAAACCTCGTATGGATATTGATCTTTGGAAATTCCTTTTAAATCCTCATTAATATGGTTAATCCGTTCCCAGATCTCCTGTTTATCTCTCATACCTCTAACCTCTGCTGACTCCGTGCGATGACCCGCCCGGATTTGGATATTCTTCAGGAATTTCTCCTCTTGACATGGGATAGAATTGAGATTCGAGTAACATCTTCGCGTTCTCTGTTCCGATTTGCGATTGGACTAGCCACATTAATTCTTCTACTGCCTCGTGTGCATCTCCCATATTTTCAATCAGTGCCCATCCATGCAATACATGGTGATAACTACCTGCCATTTTTTGCCTCATCTATACTCTCCGGTTCCATGCGACAACTGCTTTTTGTTTTGCATCCTCTTTTGTATCTTCCCATTCGTTACCACCACACGCACGGCATTTCAAGCATACCACCTTATAGAAATTTCCAGAATATCCTACATTAGCAACGCAATCTCCAATCATACTGATATCCAATTGACGATCTACATGCAATAAATGATCAGTGGCACCACAAAACGGGCACGGTTTTAACTCTTCTTTGTTCATTCTATATTCAACTCTCCATTCTTACAGGTTCCATTCTCATCTAAAACGAATGTATCGGGTATTACCCCGAACGTGCAACGATATCCATTCCCACCATAATATGAGAAGTGGTATGCCTTCTTTGCAAATCTGCACTTTCTGCACGTTACCTTTTTACTCACTGTTTCACCTTCATTTCTGCCCATTCTCTGATGATCCTGCTTGTCATCTGTTTGAATGATAATCCTTCAATGTCTGCCATAAACCGGATAAAATCAGCAGACTCTACCGATATCCTTATGGCTTCTGTTCTGTTGTTCCTTGCTTTTGTCATCTCTCTCCTGTTAGCATACTATATTAGGCGCAATATTATAAAAAATAAGTGGTTCTTCAATTCTCCTCTTCTCTTCTATTATGGCATTGGTGAGAATCTTTCCGAGTTTTACATCACTCCCGCGTGCCCATTTTAACAATTCATCTGGGATATAAACCGTAGTTTGTTTCATCAGCAGTCCTGTTCTATGGTCGATATACTCTGCCATGGTTTCAATTTCGCGCGTCATACAATAAAACTATCCAATATAATCGTATATTGAAAATGTTGTTTGTTTCGTATGCCGATTATTCTCTGCTATGGCAGATGAAACGATTCCCATAGCAGAACCAGTAGAGGGTAAAACTATGGCAGATATGACATACCCGATGGTTAAGGTAGAGAACGAAATACCTAAATCAACGGGAATAGACCCCGCGCTTGCCGCGATGATGGGTAACCAGGGCGGGTTTGGAGGTATGGGAGGAATGAGCATGCTTCTCCCGTGGCTATTCCTCTTTGCCCGTGGTGGACTGTTTGGAGGCGCAGGAACAGAAGCAGGAGCAATTAACGCACGCGACATTGCAAAAGATACGTATGAGACTGCAATTGACCAGATGAACGCGAATAATACAGGGTTTAATTCTGTAAACAGCAACATTAACGCGCTTGGTCTTTCAAACTGTAACTCATTCGCTAACGTCAATAACAACGTCGCGCAGTATGCTTTTGGACTTGAGCGGGCGATGTGTTCAGGATTTAACAGCACACAGATGCAGGGATATCAGAACTTTGCAGCACTCGCGCAGCAGTTGAGTCAGTGCTGCTGCCAGACCCAGTTAAACATTGAACGAAGTCAGAACGCACTTCAGTCTCAAATCGCAGGAGTAAACTATGAAAGCGCAGTGCGGACAGCCGCTATACTCGAGCGCGTCAATTCAGGAACGCAGCAGATTCTGGATAAACTCTGCGATGATAAGATTAGCGACCTGCAGAACCAACTCAATCAGTGCAATATTGCTCAAAACAACCTGCAGCAGACGAACGCGATACTTGGTGCGCTTACTAACCAGGCTGCAACGGACACCGCCGCAATATTAGCCGCGATTCAGTCAGTTTGTGGAAAGTAGAACATCTCTAATTTCTCTCACATCAGCATATCATGGATGATATTTGTGGCATGGCACTCCACAAAAACATCATTCTTGATGGTAAATGTGGTATGTTGTCGTGCCCGTTTAAACAAACGATACACGAAATAGACGATCCGATACTATTGTTCTTCTTCTTGATAATGTTCTGTGAAAAAAGTCTGGTTTGTGACCAGTTTTTATTTGTTAAATAGAAACGAGAAGTTAGGATCCTGCTTGAGTATGCTTGTCGGGATTTTTACCGTGAGGATCATATCTTCCCCTTCCTCTTTTGAATCGACAACGCTCTTTTTGAAGTTTTCAAACGCGCTTACCACCATCTGACCCACTTGTTGAGTAAATTGAGGCTGCAACAGTTGACTCGGATCGGAAGGTATAGCGGCTTGTGGAGGTTGATAAAGTTCTGGTTGAGTAGGAAAGGGATTCGCGTTAGGAGGAGGCGCAATCACCCCCGGAGATGAGAACTGGCCTATGTTAGTCTGTCCTGTAGGAGTAGGCGGGATACCAGGAGGGGGGGCGATACCAAGCATCGGATTATAGTTTTGAGCATACGGGTTTTGCCAAGTCATAAAATATGATTGGCGGGAACGATAAAAAAGAGTTTCAAGGTTATTTTATTTCTTGTTTCTTTACTTCGCATTGATAATGTTCATAGGGGCAGTGACGCCCCATCCTCGTTTCTGAACAAACGAACGTGCCTCGAAATTTCATCTTATACATGCATCTCTTCTGCATCAATTTCCTCTTTGTATGCTTTCAGGGTCTTATAGGATATTCCTGTTGCCTTCGTTGCTGCTGCAAAGGTTGATTGTGGGTTTAATTGATAATACTCTCTCACGGCCTCCAGTCGCTCGTTCTTCTTTGCTTGTTTATATTCTACCAGCGGTTCTGATACTGGATTCTCTTCAACTTGTTCTAATGTCTTTTCACATGTTACCACCGGGACTTTAACCTCATGCACCATCTCTATCTCAAGGATCCTCATCAAGAAGTGGAGCGCGACGCATAACCCAATCGGGCACATTGCGAATCCTGCCTGACTCCATATGTCTTTAGGAGCCATATGGATATTAAACGCAATTGATGCCAGGGTATAGATTATCAAGAACGCCCATCCTTCAACTGACGATACCCCTTTCTGACCTGCATAAAGCACAAAAAGCGTAGAAACCAATAGAAAGGCATCAATTGTTATTGGAAAAATTACTGCGAATACTGGAGGAATTCCCATTTGAAGGGCAGACTCATGTAGGTTGTTATAAGAGATAATGAACGAACCGGCAGCGATGAAAATTACCACCGCCTCAATAACGCGGGTAAGGGTAGGAGTATTCATTATAACCCCTCTGCCAGGTCTATACATGATGTTCCATTCTGGTAGAACAGTTTAGAGAGATGATACCAGTTACCCGCGATCCACACCATATTACCTACTATGTCTCTTGTCTCTATTACAACTGTCTTCCCTTTTCTGTCTCTTGTCTCCACTTGCATGATACTATATTAGTCACCATATTACTTATAATTTTCCTCTGTTGGGTCAAGGATATTATCTAAAGCGTCTCTTAATTCTCGAATTTCCTCCAAGGTAACTAAAAAAGAGGTGCAGTCTGTAATCTGGATGATGTATTTACCAGTGGTCGAAGCACTAAATACCCTCATGGCTCACTCATCTTTAATCTGAACTCTCCGAAATTGGTAACCACGTATTCATCACCGCTCCTCTTCAGACACCCGGCCCTTACCAGATGTCTGATTCCTCCCCGATGTTGTTCAGGCATATCATCAACTTTAAACCTCCGTAACCGATTGGCACAGGCGAGTGTGTTAATCGTGGATTGTTTCATATTTTATCCCTGGTAATACCTGCTTCCTGTTGCTCCTGACTCGTTCTGATACCGGCCTCTCGTTCCATATGGATGCTCTGATAATTCTGTTTTAAACAATGTCATTTGAGCCAATATCATCCCCGGTTTAAGTCTTATCGGGCGATACTTCAATTTATTTGTAATTTCAAGAGTTATTTCTCCATGAAACCCGTTATCCCCCTTTCCACTGGCAGCGTGCATATCACAAAACAACCGCCCGGCTGACGATCTCCCATCAATGTAGAAGGTTATATTATCAGGAATTTTAAGAGTTTCGGCAGTAGTCCACAATACGGAGTCCCCTGGATGTAAAGATACGCCATATTTATCAACACTTTGATACCTCAAATTGTAGGTCTCTTTATCTTCAGGGTTTAACTCTTCAACTCCAGCATACCACGCGATACTATTTCCCAATGATAAATCATATGAACATGGCCCTACCCTTGACGGGTTATATGGCTCTACAATGTTTAATTCTTCGCACAGTTCTCGAATTTCCCAATCAACTAACATACTCATTATAAATACCTTCAATTCCAATAATATGATCGTATGACCGCAGAACTGGCCAAAGCATCAGTAAAACGTATCGCATTTGAGGCAACTGGATCGCCAATTGGAGCGGACGCAGTAAACGCACTTTGCGCACTCGCAGAGGGATTTATCCGCGAACAGGCACTAAAAGCCGATAAGATGGCTAAACACGCCGGACGGAAGACCATCAAGGCTGTTGACATCCAGTAACCTCTTTTTTGTCTCC
>Ga0208665_10000014_pt1 | contig 48262 bp, 58 predicted proteins | sample Methanogen_OWC_FD_187365 | JGI IMG/M metagenome (GOLD analysis project Ga0208665, IMG submission 187365) | Enriched soil microbial communities from Old Woman Creek wetland in Ohio, USA - Methanogen_OWC (SPAdes) (version 2) | ecosystem: Environmental > Terrestrial > Soil > Wetlands | place: USA...
AATAGCAACTCCCATTGCTTTGATGAGAGTGTATTTTGTCTGTTCAGAGATTTCCGGGCGGTTTGGTTCAATTGGCTGGTCTCTTACCATTTTACTCACGTTCTACTTTTACTGGAGATTTTTTTACAACTCGCTTTTTGCGAACCACTGGTTGTTTTTCAACTATTAATGCACAAAGTTCCGTGCAGGCAAATACGCTCACTGGAGCAATTGCATAGATGTACGATTCTGTGAGGTCTTGTGCTCCTAAAGTGTTCAGCACTATCGATGTTATAGTGAAGAACCCTAAAATCATCGCTGGTATGATTGATGGTTTGCCTATTTTACTAAAGTATACCCTTATGAACATTGAGAGAGCCATAGTGCCATCTACAACGATGGGGAACAAGAATGCCACAACTATCCGGTGTTCGACTGCTAACTCATACAAAGTGCCATATGAGACGGCACATGCGATTGTAGCCATGGCTATAGTTCCAGCCATGACCCATCCGAATTCGCGTTTCATGATCGTTTACCTAAAGGAGCATGTTTCATAGTAATCGAAAAAAAAGAAACAGAATTAATCAGATTGGCGACTATAAGAGACAGTCTGTTATTCTGATTGGATGAGTTCAATGCCAACTGCAATCCATGCCGCTGAATTATCGGTTTCTGTTGGTTTTACACATGCGGTTGGAGTGTGGTATCGTTCCATAAAACAGAAACATGGGTTAGATTGGCATTTTGTGCATTTCCATCGGGTGTATTCAATTTCTCTCATTGTGACACCTGGGGAGAAAGGTGTAGCATGTCTCGGTTAAGCCATGCTCCTTCGATTTCCGGGCATTCGTCATCAATACCACAGTCATGCATTGACTGGTAAATCTCGAACATCATATCCATTCTCATTTTACTCACCATACTTACATTGCTGGGTTTCCATCAGAAGACACTTAACACGCTTACATTTGCTGCAAGGTTTTAGTCGAGGGTTATACTCGACTTCGCAATCTTTGCACCTCACACATGCATTAGGACCGTCATATGTGCATATCATACTTGGTTGTAGATTTGTTCGTCAAAGAGTGACATCCACCAGGTAGCAATAGCCATTGCTGTAGGTTCAGTGATACACATCTGGAGCAATATTGCACGAAGATACTCTTTTGTCTGTGCGTATCCTTCACCGGATACTTCTATCTTGATATTGGCATATCCCGGGAGGGGGATAGTGCCACCTAGACTCATCATATTGGCCATCGTTATTTTCTCCATTCTGGTAAGTTTTTCCATCTGTTGTAATAGTTGCATTGCTTTACTTGCGGGCAGTTTATACAGTCATCATTGCAATTTGGCGACCATGCAATGCAATGTATTTCATCTGCGGTTTTGGGTAAACATGGTTTAGCAATGTCTTTACAGTTAAGACATGACATTTGTGTTAAGCATGGGCGTCGTGTCATTCATTTCTCTCATTACTTGATATTGCACCCGATACCGGGGTAGCGTGAGCACGGCGTGATAGGATAGCCCATGCCCATTCGTGTTCTTTAGGCGATAACTTACCGCTATTGATATGACACAATAGTAGGCTCGACTTCATTCTTTCCATTTTGTGCATACTAATTTCTCCATTCTTCATTTGCAAGAAATGCTAACAAATCTCCATGGCATCTTAACGGGGCACAATAACATCCCAACACTTTTCCTTTCAACTCGGTTAATGCGAGAACTAAATCGGGCCTTGATGAGAGATATGCTTCATACTTATCACATACTTCATCTCTATTGCCATCTTTACCAATAACAAATGGATTGCCCCATTTGCTGCCTCTACCAATATACACATCATAATTGGCAGATTTTACATTAACGACCATTTTATGCATGATACACCTAAAAACAAAAGAATTAATCAGATTAGATATAGCCACGGGCAGTGGCTATTATCTCGGACTCGGTCAGTGCTTGGAATGCCATGAACTTGGCATACTCACGCTGTTCAATAGCCCATATTTGTGCTTGGTCTCTCTCATTTAATTCGACTAGGATGGTGTCATAGGTAAGCGAGAGAGCGTCGAAGTGTTCACATATCCCTGGTAAGTCCCATTCATTACTGCTCTCGATGATTTTCATATCTCTCAAGATGCGGGTAGCAATCAGTTCTAGTTGGCTAGTAGCCATCTCTTCTATTTTCATCATGGTTATCGATAGAAAGAAAAGAATTAATTCGTGACCTTCGGGTAAGGCCCATTGGGCACCTTGGTTTCCACTGGAGTTCACACTGTGAATGCAATGTATATTAATTAATCAATAATAATCAATATTTATTGAATTAATCATTGTATAATCATTGAATTGATCATATCATGTGCCGCCATATTCATATGATAATATGATGAAGTCTCAATCATCACATACATCATCAATCATACATTGGGGCACTAAAAGAGGGTACAATATGATTGATGATAATACTATAAATAACTATGTGCGGCACGGGGTATTGATTTCCAGTGGAAAGATGGATAAATTGGGCTCCGATTCACATCAAGGATCAGTGATTTCCGGTCCCATCAAGGGATAACCACCCCGCCCACTTAACACATGGAGAGACAGGGAGAGCCGCCTCCAGCAATAAACGAAAAAAGATTAAAAGGGTGTGAAGTCTGTGTTGTCTGCCCAGGTTGCGTCTTCGCTCTCTTCTCTTTCAAGTCTTGCTTGCCATTCTTCATATGTTTCTTCAGCCATGATTATCGATCTCGATCCAAGAATCAATCAGATTGGTGTGGATAAGATCAATTGACGTGCTGGCATCGCCAGCACAAAGCATCACGCGGTGCACGATTTGTTTAGCTGAGCCCCCCATCAAAAAATTTCAAAAAATCAAAGCCCTCCATAAAAAATTTTATTTTTCAAACTTGGCCGAATACATATAATCAAATACAATAAAATACAATCTATGTATATGCAAGTGAACTTGCCAGAGGACACCGTTGAGCGGTGTAAATCGCTGATGAACAAGAAAGAGAGTTGGGGTGCGTTCATTGAACGGATTCTCGATGAGAATGAAGAAGCGGCATTGAATGTTCAGGGGTTGTAAAATGTCTGATGAATTGGTAAGGGTATTGGATTCTGTGGCTAAGGGGTATGAATGCGCAGATGTGTGGGTTAGGAGATACGAGACTCTGTTTGCAGAGTATACTGCGTTGAACGCCAGGTGCGAAGAGAATCGCAACCATGGCCAGTATACAATCGGGAAATATAATGCACGGGTTTCAGAATTGGAGGACTTGAAAGCCCTATTGGAAACAACGGTTTCCGAATTGAAATCCAAAATTGAAAAACTGGCAACGGAGAGACTTGCGTTGTATTCAGCGTTGGGAGATTCGCGAAGATCGATTTCAAATTATAAGCGCCGGGAAAGTGTCAGAATGGGGATGGTGATTTTCGATTTGGGAGATGGTGAGTAAGATGATCAAGAAAGTAACAGTAAAATTTGATTCATGTTCAGAATGCCCGGTAAACCGGTATTCTGGGTGCGAAGTGTACAATGGTTCCAACATTCCTGAAGATTGCCCGATTGAGACCAGCGCTATGCTGAACCGGTATACGGAGTTTTCCAGGTCGCGCGGACAAGAATACATGGATGACATGACTGCATGCAACGCTGGAGATTCTCAAAAGCAACGTCAACCAAGAAGCGGAGAAGAATGATGGAACCGATTCGAACTTTGTTCGTAAAAAAATACCCGAATTTGATTAAGTATTTGTCGGACAAATTGGCGACTGATTTTAGATCAAACTATGACAAGAGCAAATATATCGCTAGCGTGTTAGAAGGATCTCATCAGACCCTTGAGGAACTGTTCGAAGAACATCTTGCATCTCAAGCGGTTGGTCGTACCACCCCTGTGAAACGGTGTGCGTTTGATTCCACCATGGGGTGTAGGTGTGGGGTTACGGGTCAAATGATTGATTATGAGAACCATGTGCAATTCAAAGAATCCGGGGTTATATGTGCAGCATGGAGTACCGGGAGATGTGTCCGGCTCCAGCCGTTTGCTCAAGTCGGGGTAGATGTGAACAATGGCTGACTTACCAGGTATCAAACCGGCAGCCTGGTGCCCTGCGTATCATAAGACATCTGACCGCCAGGTGTGTGGTGATAGGAGATGTAAGTTCTATGTTGACCATATTATCACAATTTCATCCCAGACGCACACAGAGACATCGCCAGACGTGGATGAAGAGTTAAACGCATTGAGTATCGAAGTTGCAGTTATCCGGGCGCCTCGGGTGCACTACGTGATAGGTGCAAAATGTGACTGGCATTGTTGTAGATATGATGAACCTTCTAAGTTGGAGACGCTGCCATGGGAGTGACTCTCGACATGGTAAAGGCCACACGCCAGACACTTGCCCTGGCGGCATTAATTGCTTTTTGTGGAGTGTATTTTGTAATTGGGGTGGGGTTGTGTTTGAAAGTGAACCCGATTATAGGGGTTGTCTGGTTAATATGGGGAATGTTTTTCATTATGGCTATTGCAGATAGGGTTATTGAACCAGTAATGAGATGGGGTGAGTTGTAATGGATGTAAACACAGAAATTTGGAAAATTTTACCAAATGGGCGCATGGCACGGCTATGCGATGCGTGTAGTTTTAAACGCACGGACGAGATTCAGTCGTATACCAAATATTATAGGTCTCACTGTATGCTTACAGGTGATGCCTTGATTGCAACTATGTCGGGAGATAATAGATATCCAATTCCAGAGTCGTGCACTCTTAATAATGCGATCATCGAGGACTCAACTGATGGCAACACAATCTGAAAAGATGTACAAATGCCACCGATGTATGATTTTCCTACCGGAAGGTGCATTGAACAGCATGATGACATGCCCCCAATGCAACCAGGGTGACATGGTGAAAGAGATGTGCCCAAACGATGTGGCCATCTGCATCCATGATATCGTTGACGGTATTGCATACTGCGAGAAGTGCGGGGAACCCATGTGCCCAATCTGCAAAAGCCATGATGTTTCATGCGTCAGTCGGATAACTGGATATTTGTCCGATGTTGCCGGATGGAACGCGGGTAAAGCACAAGAATTGAAAGACCGACACAGGGTTGATATAAATGGAAACTGAGAACGTGCACCGGGTCAGGTTTGGGTGCGGTACTGGGTTTACCGAGTTTTTCATTGACGATATGAAATTGAAGCGAGTTATGAATTTTGACACGAAATATATCGGAGACCGGTATCATCAGGTAACAGTAACGTTCATTGCAAGGATGGGAGAAGGCGATAGCGCATCACCATCGTTTTCTATAGGAGGTAACAATGAACCTGTTTGAGTATGCAGTAAAGCATACCTCGACATACCCCAACATCCTGGGGTATCATTACCGAGACGTAATAACTCCCGAACTGCTTAATGAGTTGAACAAACATGAATTTGTGTTTGTATCGTCTGATTATGCGGTCCCGATAGACGGGTATAACGGGTTCCAGTTCATGACATCTTCGGATTCAATTGACACCTGGATGTGGTTGCAACAGGAGTTTTCTCAACTCCCAACACTTCCGTACTCAGAATACACTGAAGTGCCCACCGTAGGGTTTGTAGGCCGTGTGCCAGTCTTTGCACGAAAGTCTGGTAATTATGCATTACATGCAGGATTTGAACCCAGACAGAAGGCACTTGCAATCTTGTATGCGTCAAATGAGATATGCACGGATTTCCATATTCATCATGAACCAGACGGCGATAGTGCCGGGTTCTGGAACCAGACCCGTCCAGACTTCAAAAAGAACGGTCCTTTGTTCAAGACGAACATGCTGGCGAACCAATACCAGGTATGTGCCAGGGGGAACGCCAACTGGTCGCTCCGGTTCTATGAGACCCTGGCGTACGGCAGGATGCCCATCTTGATAGATTCTGGCGGTAAGTTCCCCCTATTCCAGGGAACTATGGAACAATTTGAAGAGGGTTTAGGGTGGGTTCCATTTCCGATTGTGTATCCGGGAGACGATATAGAAAAGGCTGTATTGTTGTTTCATGAGGGCATATGCAACCAGGATGAAATGAATGAGGCCCAAGCAGATTGTCGAGAGTTCTATGAGATACATTTCAGCCAAGAAGCGCAAATTAAAAAATTCGAAGAAAATTTCGAAGATTACGGAGACTGGTAAACATGGATGAAGAGAACTGTTCGTATTGTGGTCGCCTGACATGGCGAACAACTGGCAGATTGCATATAGCGAACCTGAAGGGCACGCTAATCAATTTTGACAAAGAGATCGATATCAACATCGTTGATGAGACGTTCTGTGATTCTGATTGCCTTCACAGTCGTATCATGGACCACCAATGGCTTAATGATGCGGAACGCGATATAGATACGAATGGCAAATGTCGAAGACAAGATAATCAGGGAACAGTCTAAAAAACTGTGCGCACTGCTTATAATACCCGAAAACACTTTTTTCGAGATTTCTGAACTGGAAGCAATTGAGAAAGCATCATGGAACGAAATCATCCCGTTCAGGGGTGTAACTGTCAGAATTAGTCCGTCTGCTAAAGCGTTAGCAGGTATACTGTTAGAAAAGATCAAAGCAAAGGCAGAATCCGAAACGCTTAGAACATTTAAGAAGTGAGTATTACGAGGATGGTGGGAAGGCTCCCAACTTCCCACCGAGTGTGTTCTGGATGTTAGTATGGAATATCAAGACGCCAGAGAAACTGCTCGCAAGAGATGGGTGAAACGTAACCATGCACTGAACGATGAAGACTGCACCACAATCACACGATCCCTGCCTAGGTCATTTCGTGCGACATCTACTTTGTTCGATGTGAAAGTATAAAAAATTAGTTGGATATAGACTCGATATACGCTTCGAGATCCTGTTTCATGACCATGGTTCCTTTCCGGTGTGATGTGAAGTGTTTTGCACCTGTAAACAGTTCTTCGATATACTTTTCTGCTTCATCTCTTGCAAAATCGATTGCTGCTGACTGAATTCGCATCCCTGGTGCTGCGTGTGCTAACCGCGATACTGCTGCATGTGCGATTGCACGAGTCCTTTTTGACATGAATACCTGGTTTATTGGCGGTATTATAAAATATATACCAAATTAACCCATCTATGAGTTGAATCATATGGATGTAGATTTTTACACTAAAATCGACCAGGAACTCATAAAAGTTCCATATTGCTCCTCTAAATGCAATTATTTCATGATTTGTCCGGTTTGTGACCGGTCAGGGACCGATTTGGGTGCATGTGCTCTTCGAATGCTACCAGAAGACAAGCGCAGACGGTTTGTCAATCTATACCTGCGTGGGCGCGAAGGCATGCGGGCTGAAGCAACCGAGTTATTGTTCAACTTAGCAGCAAAAATGGACCTCCATAACAACCCTGCCCATATGACACAATACATCGATACAATATTGAAGATTGACCGGGCGTTCAAGGTAACAAACGCCGAAATTAAGCGGGTTGAAGACATAGAAGACGCAGAACTCATTCCAGAGAGAGTAGAAGTAACTATCAACCAAAAAGCGAAACGGACTGACCCCGATGAAAGAATTGTCCGAAAAGTGCTTTCTGAACTTGATGACAACCCTGATTCCTTATTCAATTCCCCGATTCTGAACAAAATGAAAGCAAAAGTCAAGTTAGGGGAAATGAAGATGCCAACCACTCAAATTCCGATAGAAATCAAGATTGACCCGTATAAATCTCCTGAACCGGACCCTATAGACTTTACTGGTGAGGATTAATCAAGATGCAGGCGTGGCGTTGCCACTCACATTTAGTTCCTAAATGCGATGGGTGGATAATATGCAGATAGGACTGCACGAAAACCAAATCAAAGTTTACAACTCCAAAAAGAGGTTTGTGTGTGTCAACGCGGGCAGGAGATTTGGGAAAAGCTGGTTTTCAGCATCTAAAATTATTGCAAAGGCGTTGGGGAACCCTGGAGGGGTGTATTGGTTAATTTCTCCATCTTATAGTCAAGTTGAGATTATGTGGAGAATGGTTGATAAGTTGCTACCAAAAAAATACATTGACCAGGTTTACCTGGGTAAACTGTGTATTAAACTGAAAAACGGTGCAACTATCTGGGCAAAGTCTGCAGAGAAGTACGATAACCTTCGAGGAGAAGGTCTTGACGGTATCGTGCTTGACGAAGCAGCGATGATCCACCCTGATGCCTGGTTCAAGGTTATTCGGCCAGCATTGATGGATAAACAAGGATGGGCGATGTTCTGTACTACGCCCAGAGGAAAGAACTGGTACTACAAACTTTACAAAAAAGGGGTGAAAGGTGATCCAAACTATAACGAGAATTGGGAATCGTTTACGTTCTCTTCTTACGACAACCCGTTCCTTGAACGAGACGAACTCGAAGAAGTTGTGCAAGACTTGTCAGAACTCGAATTCGAACAGGAAATCCTCGCAATATTCTTGTCCGATGGAGGAACAGTCTTTAAAAACCTCGATTCCTGTACCAGACATCATATTGATTCTACGTATATTCCAGGGCGAGTATATACAATGGGGGTCGATTTGGGCAGACATCAGGATTTCACAGTTATCACAGTTGGAGATACTGCGACAAAAGAGATTGTCTACTTTGAACGATTCAACAAAACCGCCTGGTCATACGTCAGAGCCAGAATCCAGCATGTCTATGGAACCTACGGACGACCCCCGGTCTTCCTAGACACTACTGGTATTGGTGATGCCATACAGGAAGACCTGGAGACTGCAGGGGTTACTGTTGTTTCATACAAGTTCACATTAGAGTCAAAGAAGGAACTGGTAAAGAGATTAAGCATAGCGTTCCACAACTGCAATATTTTCATCCCCGATAATCCAATTCTCCGCGATGAGTTGGATTCATTCACCTATCAACAAACAGAGGCAGGAAACATCAAGTACGGTGCTCCTAAAGGGTTTTTTGATGACTGTGTGTGTTCTCTGATGCTCTGTAACTACGGGATGAACGGAGGCGTCGCATTATGCCTTGGCGGGTTTGAGATGGAACTTACTCAGGAAGAGTATGATGCAAGAACTATTTCAAAAGATGTTGAACTGAATGAAGACTCGATTTTTGATTGGTCATCTGACTCGCTGTGCAATGATGAGACCGGAGAGCCAGTGGATGACATTTATGATTGGGCTGACGATGAGCCTTCACAATACAAAAGGGGGGCAATAATAGAGTATTGAATTACCAGGTGACTGTGGGTTCTGCCCACGAGTTCCACCATTTTATTAATTGTGGGGGAATTGCTTGTTCTGGCAATTTTCCTATCATGCTTCGGTCAATGTTGGTCGGAGATGTTGCAAACGTGCCTCTTATGTTTCGTCTGTTGTCAAATAGGTATTTGAGATGCAAATACGGCGCAGATGTCATCAGATATTGGTGCCCTCCTTCTACCCCTTGGTCAAGGTTTAGTCCATCGACTGTTCGTTTGTACCCTGATAACTTCCCGAATATTTTCAGGTGCGGGGACGGGTAATGTGAAAAGTTTGTAGTTGAGTTAAACACGATAAATGTGTCAATATTTGAAATCAAGTCGCAAATTGGGAAGTATATACCACTTGTAGGAGGCGTATGCCGCAGTTCGGTCAAGATGAATTCTTCCATAAATCTTGAAGGGATTTCGTCTATATCGATACAAAGAACCCAATCGATTCCCGATTCGTATGCATGTCTTAACACCCGGTTAATTTTTGTGCTTTCTGCTTCGGTTTCTTGGAAATAGTTAGATTTTGGAGATTCGAATTGGATTAGGGTTGTATTATGATTGCATTTTGAAAATTCTTGGCAGATTTGTTCGGATGTATCTGTGGACCCATCGTTGCAAAGGTAGATTTTGTCTGCATGGAGTTTTTCAATTGATTCAAGAAACAATGGAAGAAGCAATTCTTCGTTCCAATATTTTGCAATTATTCCAAATTTATACATATAAAATAAGGGGGATACTGAAACTTCAACATATCGGGCCGAAATTCCACAAGTTTTTTCAATTTTGAGATGTGTCTTTATTAAGAGGCACATAATGGGGGAAGCATTACCAAAACCATCAATAAAAGATAGCAATATATATAACACCCTTGACAAGATTCCGTCTGAACAGTTGACCGACATTCTTTTGAAAGCCTTTGCTGCACGCGAAGGGTTTACTCTCCCTATACCTTCTTCTATCTCGACCAATTATGAACCAGATATCGCAGACGCGAGACGGTGGGATGAGTTTGTCGAGTGGGAACGTGCCATACACCCCATTTCTAACTACTACAACACCCTTGGAGTAGCAAGGCCATACTTTTCTAAGGCTGCGAATGATGTGCTTGCCACGACCCCATATTATGCGATATGCGAGAAATCAATCTGCGACTATACTGCAGCACTTGAGTTTGGAGTGTATGATCGCGATAACAAGCATGTGCAGGATCTTGATGACTTTTTAGATTATCCGGGGAACCAGACATCGTTTGGCGACCTGATGAAAAAGTGTCTTCCTGACATTACCCGGTATGATGCGGGTGCTCTGGTAAAAACGTTCAATCGGAAGGGTAAATGTGTCGAACTTAATTCATTCCTCGGTACTGAATTCTGGAAAGAAATTGACCGGGTTCCGGTTGGAATCAATCTCGGTAGCCAACCACTCGCGAAACAGATTGGTTACTATTCACATGGTCATGTCCAAAGATACTGGCAACGTTCAAGGACTGGAGTATATGTTTCATTCGACCCAAACGAACTTGCCTATATGTCTATGTATCCTCGTAATGACACGATATATGGGACTGACTGGATTTCTTCTCTTAAGGCGCCTATTCAGTATCTAATCGATTCTACTCGTGCAGCAGGTAAAACATTCCAGAACGGTGTGGTCCCATCTCTTATCTACAAACACCCTCAGGTCACTGACAGAAAACAATTGATACAGCGACTTGCTGACTTGAAACAACAGAACCAGGGTCCACTCAAGTTCGGGTCTACGCTTCATCTGGTCAAAGATGAAGAAGTCGAGACCCTTTCTCATAAACTGCACGATATGGAATGGTTAGAGGGTCAGAAGTTCATGGCTCAACTGGTATGGTCGATGTGGGGGTTCCAGCCCCAGGAGTTTGTGGGTGAGTCTGCTAACCGTGCAACTGCGTATGTAAGCCGAAACATCACCAAATCGAAGATGCTTTACCCGATTATGAAATACCTGGAGACGGTGTTCTCCCGGGACATTCTCCCATACCTTAACGGGTATGAGAAAGGCATGCGGTTTAAGTTTGAGGTTGAGCAAGACCTCGATGATACGATGAAGGTAGCTGAGACAAAACTTGCACAATCCCAGGCTGCAAAGACAATGTTCGAGATGGGTATCAAAAACAAAGACGCAGCCCGTCTGGCAGGACTGACGACAGAACATGACGTGGTTGATTTTGATGAAATATCTGTAATGGATCTAAATAAGAGTCAGATGGGTGAGGGAGGGAAACCGTCTGAACCTAATAGAGGTCATAAGACCGACCAGGGAAAACCCGATAAAGGGAAGTCTGGTCAATCGAAAATTAAGTTTGGAGACAAAGAAGAACGGTCTGCCGGAATTAAGAAGGCAACTACTGAAATCAGGTTAGTGGGAGACGATGGTGCTGAAATCACCATTGTGCCCTCTGGGCCATCGGTTACAACAAACCGTAAAGGGTGTTCTACAGAAGCCGCCCGAGGAATGACAAAAGAGGTTCGGGAAATTACTAAGCACAACAGGGAGAAAATGAGAGACCCTGAAATTTGGGATTCGGTGGTTGCAAAAGCAATCGAAGATTTTGATTTAATGCTATTTATGGGAGAGTAACATGGAGGACGAACTAATTTTAATTGATACTGACGGAAACCCGGTTGGAATTTCAGGCAACCCAATATATTGTGTTGTTGCATCTCCTGAGGTAGAATAATGGCAGAACGAACTGCAATTTTAATCGATTCAAACGGAGACCCGTTGGGAGTTGACGGAAACCCGTTGTACATATCTGGGATTGTTGCTGTTGCATCTCTTGTAGAACTTACAGATGTGGCTATAACAGATCCTGCGTCTGGAGATTATATCGGATACGATGCAAGCACTGGAAAATACATCAATAAACAAGTAACGGGAACCGGACTTGGCGATGTTGTTGGGCCTGCTGGTGCAACCGCAGGCAATTTGCCAATTCTCGATTCTTCGGGGAAGATTTTGCATGACTCTGGATTGGCGGTTTCAGAGGTTGCGTCGATTGATTATGTGACGGAATATGTTGAACAATATATCCACGGGGTTGTATGGCAAGACCCAGTGATTTCTGTAGCGTCTGCAGCACCAGTATCCCCAACTGACGGAGATCGATATATTGTTTCAGATACTCCAGAAGGAGATTGGATTGGGCATGAGAACTGTATTGCAACATGGTGGGAAGGTGGACCAACCTGGCTGTATTTGTCTCCGGGTGAAGGTTGGGCATGTTATAATCGGGCAACAGACACGTTGATGATATACAACACCACTGAACAGCGGTGGGTTGATACCGGGTCTTCTGGAGTGCCTGAAGCACCGTCTGATGGTGAAATATATGGTAGACTAAATGGAACCTGGTCAATTGCACAATCAAAACTATTCTATGAAAGTGGCGTTGGCCAGATTTCACCAGTTCCGGTTCCTATTCCAGGTTTAACTGATATTGTACAGGTGTGCAGTTATGAAATCGGACCTCACCCGGGAACCCATACATGGCCAGAAGTTACGGTATTCTTCTCAGAAGGAGCAACTGTAATTCTTCGTGGTGCAGACGGTGCATTTGACATTGATGACGCCATTGAACTGCATACTGCAGTTGGAACTCTCACAATTGAGTCTCCTGGTCAAACGGTATCTCCTAGAGACGTATCTGCATATTTCAATGTGGGAACAAACACAGTCTACGTAAAGACGTATTCTACGGTCCCAGATTCTTATGGGTGTCCTGACCTGTTCTTGTATGTTACTCCAGGTCAGTCACGTGACATTGTTCCAAGAACCGATACCGTAGGGAATATTGGAACTGCAACAAAGTCGTGGGGTGAAGTTGTCGGACAAACGATAATTGCACTTGGTGAGTTCAAAGTCGGGGACGAACAGTTATCATATTCTCATGTCGGGGCTGCACCTAGTAGCCACGTTCACTCCATAGCAACACAGGTGGCATCAGGATTCATGCCAGCACTCAATGGGGATCCTGCATCGTATATGCGTGGAGATGGAACCTGGGGTGCAGGAGGGGCGCCTGCAGCACATGCTACTTCACATCTCTCTACCGGGGACGATCCAATACTTCCTGCTTCTCCTGATGGATATTCTGGATTGATGACCGGAGCAGATAAAACCAAACTTGATGGGATTGCCACCGGGGCAGAAGTCAATGTCAATGCTGACTGGAACTCTGGGTCTGGCGATAGCCAGATATTGAATAAACCAACTCTGGGGACGGTTGCATCTTGGGACGTTGGAACTGGTGCAAACAATATCCTTCAGTTAAACGCAAGTGCTCAGATACCTGCAGTTGATGGAACACTCATAACCGGGGTATCTGCATCAAATCTTTCGATATCGTCTAGGTCTGCAGTAGCGACAAAAAAAGGTCAGGCAGTATACATTATCCCCGGGAATTCGGCACTTCCAGACGTTGCTCTTTGTGATAACACGATTGCATCAAAATCCAGGATATTTGGTATAGTCGTCGCAGACGGGTCTATTGGAGACACGATTTCAGTGCGTAGGGGAGGCGTTCTTACTAATGTTGATACCAGGACATCGAACACGGCTGTAAACCCGAATGGAGAGACCTGGGTTGAAGGCGACCTGCTGTTTGCAACAACTAACGGTGGACTTACAAAGGTCAGGCCTACCTCTGGAAGAAGTGTAAAAGTTGGGTATTCAATAAAAGGGTCGAATGTAACCGATTCGATTCTGTTACATCCAATGGAGAACCCGGTATGGGTTGCGTGTGCATCTGGTGAAGATGTTGTACTTAGACTTGGAGATAATGGAGGGGCAAATAAAGTCAGCATCCGTGATTACGCTAACAACGAAGTTGCATCTATCAATTCCGATGGTGTGATAACGGGTGTGGGATCCGGATTGACCGGGGTTAATGTTACTGCTTCAACGTGGATACAAGAGAGCGGGTCGTTTACCGCGACTCCTGCAAGTACGTCAACGCTGACAATGACCTCTGATAAGACGGGTACGATTAAGGTCGGTATGGGTCTTAAGTACGTTATAGGTGGGGTAACATATTACGGGATGGTATCTGCAATTGTTTCGAATCTTCTGACGGTTAGGGGTGCCCCACTCGGGGGAGATGTAACCGCGTTGTATTATTGCGACTCAACAAGACTGGTTCAGATGCCCCTGCTTATTCCTGGGTATTATGAAGATGCAAATAATACGGCATTAATATCATCAGATTTGGGACAATATTTGATTTGGAGGCAAAGCACATCATATCTTGTCGCTATTGATGCTAGGTCAAGGGTCGCAGACGCTAGCAGCGATGGGAAAATTAATGCACGAGTTAACGGATCTGATGTGTGCTCGACTTCCGGAGGGTTGACATTAAACTCTACAAATTGGGTGTCTACTGCAGTAAATATCGATACCACTACATACGACATTTTGTACGGAGAAGCAATCGAACTTAATGCAACCAAAGGCACTGGGGGAGACGCTCAGGATCTTTCAATGTGGCTGGTATTTGTGGTGGCATAACCATGATTTGTGTAGGTGTTGGCGCTGGAATCCGGCGCCCCGATGCGTATACTAAACTGCTGGTTCGTATGAATGGAGACGGGACGGCATTCAGATCGCTAACCGGGCAAACAATTTCACAATATGGTGGAGCCACCCAAGATGTATCTGGATCTCGGTATGTTGGGTCTGCTGGAGTATTTGATGGGAATGGCGATTGGCTATCGTATTCTGCTGATGCTACCATCAATTTTTCATCTGGGTCATGGACAATCGAATGCGAATATTATCCGCAATCAGAAACGCAATACGGAGGTATATTTTTTACAAATTCTGATGGGTTTTCCAAAAACAGCGTGATGGTTCGATATAACGATACTGGAAAAATATGGGTTGCTGTGGGAGATGGATCTACGTATAAAGGAGCATCTACAGCAAATAACCCCGGGGTGGGGCAATGGGCACACATTGCGGCGGTAATTAATAGAACAACAAATATGCTGGAGTTGTTTATAAATGGGGTGTCTGTTGCAACAACTAGCATTTCTGGATTCTCAATTATTGATACTGGGAGTGTTGGTACATACATCGGAAAGTATGCATTTTCTCCAACCGATTATCCGATAAATGGAAAAGTTTCGGAATTTCGAGTGTCGAACATAGTTAGATATTCATCAGACTTTACCAGACCAACTCGGAGAAAATAATTTAGTTTGTCCATCTTATACCCACGGATTTCCCCGTGAGTATATCCGGGTCTTAACCAATCTTTTTTATCTTTCTCGTCTAAATTGTTAGAAGAGGCAATTTAATTGAAGCTAAGCACACGATGGACTCAAAATGAAGACAGTTATGTCTATCATATGACAAACAAGATGAAACTGACGACAGCGATGTGTGAACTGGTAACAGGGACTGGTGTCGGGTTCGACAACCTGGCGGGACTCGTTATAAAGACCGAATGGTGTGTTCCTGAATCAACAGACTTCCCAAACTATCCGTTCGTGTACAAACTTGCAAACGAGTATTGTAAGTATGCCCAGACCATCGACAAACCGTTAATCGAAGGAATGGTATATGAGAACGCTGTCCGGTATCTTGCGTCTCTTGCAAAACAAGACCCGGCATATTATAGCCGGTTCAACGGTATCATGTTCCGTGTTCTCCATGATTATAAAAACGGGAAAATCTCTCGCCAAAATGGTGAAAACTTGAACTATTTCAAAAGTCTGGTGAAGTGGTGGGACACGTTTGACGGTAGAGAAAGAAACCACGATTTGTACTTGAAATTTCTCAACTATATTGTTGACAAATATTCAAACGTCGAGTTTTACCAGTTCTCAATAGATTTCTGCCTGAACTGGATAGGAGAGCATTCTCGGGAGTTCGTGTACTCCGATGACATGAACCCTAAACGGTGGTATGGGAACAACGGTGTCGGATTCATGGACAACTTAACCATGGCGGGAATGGGATGAGAACAATGGCAAAACCCCCCAAAGGCGGCGCACCCCGCCCAAAGTCTCCCCTTTCTGTTGAACAAATGCTTGATGATATGCACAAGTATCATCATCTGATGTTCAAACCGGGCCAGGTGAAATCCCCGGAAGGTATGGAGACAACCGAATCGTTTTTGTCTCAACTAGATGTGCTGAAATCGTTCCAAGATATTATCATCAAAGCACCGGTGTTCGATAAGTACCAGACAACATACAGCAACCACCAGTCATACCAGGAATGTATGGAGTTGTCACATGACAGCAACCTCATGGTTTTGCTTGAGTGCCTCTCTATCGCAACGATATACTCGGATCGCGATGACCCCTATGATAAGGGGTGGCTCAACATACTGCGGATGCTGGTGGCGCTCTATCAGGGTAATCCGTATACCCGGGATAGGATTGGGTGGTTTATGTGGGCTGTCGGAAAGCATATTCATACACAATGCTATTTCCCATTAGCGCTTGACTTATACTATGACCCCCGACTCTGGCACAGGCCAGGACAAGCATCTAAGCCACCTCTCCCCATCCCACAGTCCCTTACTTTTGACGGGACAAATCAAGTCTTTGGGCCAGAGGATGATATCTGGGATTGCGAACTCCCCGATACCGGATAGAGAAAACGAACTAATTTCATCAAAGGCAATGGAGGATGCAATCCCAGCCTTTATGAAACTCCCTATTTTACACGTTGACCATTCTGAGAGACCTGCAGGTGGAGTAACAACGTGCCGGGTTCTCAAAGCAGGAGACCCGGTTCTTAACCCTAATCACAGAGATTTTGATATCAAAGCAAAAGAGGGAGACACGTATTTCAAAGCGTATATTCCCGATGATGGAGATTGTGATGATATCTGGGAAAAGATTGAGAAAGGGCATTACAACAAGATTTCGATATACGGTGTTCGGACAATGGCATCAGATGAATGCAAACTCCGGCCACATGAGCGGGTGACTCCATGTGTTACCAAAGGAATCCGCCTTTGGTCGTTCTCCCTGGTCGGCGAGAACGCAATCAATCCAAACTCATATATAAAAATTGCAAAGTCGTTTTCGGAGAATCTGTGCCAGGATTTCGAGCAAAAAACCGCTGCGCTTATTAAGGCTGCCTTCCCTGATTCTAATATGGCACCAATTCCTGATCAGGATGTCACGGATGCCGGAGAAGCCGTAAAAATTACAACTGATGTTGTGATGAAATCGGAACTTGATCCGGTAATCCAGGATGTTACCCTTATTAAGGGCGACATGACAGAACTAAAAACCGGTATCACCGGTATACTGGAATATCTCAAGAAATCTTCGGATGCGCCTCTTCCGGTTGATACTCCTGCTGACCCCGTGGTCGGAGATTATATCACCAAGGCTGCACTTGAATCGACTCTCGATATCATTGTCAAAGCAAAACTCGAACTTGCAGTTGCAGATATCAAGAAGTCGTATGATGCAAAGATTTCGGAGTTCGAAAAGAAAATGGAAGAGTTTGGTAGCGAGACCATCAAGAAAGGTGGGAACACCGTTGTGCTGACTATGGGAGACCCATCATCAATTGAGTCAAACCCGTTCCTGGCAAACCTCGATGCCCTGGGAGATGAGTAAGTATGGCGTTTAAAGTAGGTGGTGGGAACAACGGCGACGTTGTGAGTAAAGCCGCGTTCGGCGGATACGGGATGTCTGGTCTGTTTGACAATGTTGACCTTATTGGAGAGGCTCTCTGGGCAGGTATTCCAAATGGGTCTCCGGTAGGTGTTCAGCAGATTCAGATGCAGCAGAAGGCTTTCAAGAAAGCCAAAGGGTCAGGCAAACAAGTTGCAATGATGCCGATGCTGGCACCTATCCAGGACCAGTTTGTGAAGAAAGCGATTTTCTGTGACTCTTTCATGGATGCCGACGAGATTGCACATCTCAGGAAGGCTAACAAGGAAGAGATGGACAAGATGACCAGGCAATACCTGGACCAGGTTATCAAGAAAGCAGATACGACTGAAAGCAACCTGATGCACGTCATTGCCGATGAACAGGTCACATATCTCTATAAACGACCATACCCGTTCCAGTCCCTTATTCCGGTTGAGGCTAATAAAGGCAAGTGGGCTGCGTGGGATGTCATTGGTCCATACGACATCACCAGTGCATACTTCGATAGTGAAGACCCGAAACTGACCGAAACTAACATGAAATCCTACAACCGGTTTGACCGGATTAGGTACATGTACACCGTGGGTCGGCTGACAAAGGCTGCACAACTTGCAGGACTTACCCAGATTCCAGCACGAGACCTCCGGGCTATTCGTGTGGATATGGCACAGGACGCTCTGCGTGCGCTTCGTGAGAGGTCTATGCTTGGTGTTACTCGTAACCTGCAGTCAGTGAAGAACTACTTTGAAACTGCAGGACCACTGGAATATCCGGGTCTGTCAGAACTCATCATGAAGAACACCGGTGCTACCGGGTCTGGCGTGCTCAAGGACAGCACTTGGATTAATGCAGCAGACGTTGGTGGTATCAAGACGTTCACTGATATCAACTTCTACCTGGACGAGGTTTACAGCAAGATGGTGCTGTATGGAATGAAACCAAACCTCGCGCTGTGTGACTACAAGACCTTCGGTCTGATTCGCCGTGGTATGACTGACTTCATCCGATACATCGGAGAACCTGTCAAGACTATCGTACCTGGTGTTTCAAAGATTGACCTGGTGTTCCCCAACGAAGGAGCACTTCCGCTGGTTCCACATCCGTTCCTGTCAATGATGCCAGGAGACAACGGCTGTATCATGCTCGCAGACACTCGCCTGCTTGCTCGCAGAACTCTCTGGCAGGACACGTACGAGAACCTGGCCAACATCAATACCAGTGACAAGTTCGTGATTTCATCTGCAGAGACACTGATTGACAAGTCTGGCGTGTCTGAGTATGACTCACTGCACGGTGGTCTCTTTGGAATAACCATCAAAGGGAGAGTGTAAAAATGGCTGATCACTTCGTTGCATCCCTGTTAAAAGGGGAGGAATATTAACATGGCTGAAATTACTGGTGCAAACTTCTGCCAGATTGTTGGATACCCGGAGAACTATGTTGTCGCGAGCAAAGCCGCTCAAAACGACTACATTCTTTTCCCAGATCCAATGGTGCTGATTCAGTCTGCATATTTCGATACTGCAGTTGAAACATTTGCCCACGGGCTTATTACAACCGCATCAATTGACGAACTCGTCACTCAGGTGACATATTCCGGAGGGTCCGGGGTTCCGCGTCTCCAGGGTGACTACTTCCTCAAGATGGGTCATGAACTGGTCCATGTCAAGGCAGACACCGATGAGACGGCTGCGACTGGCACACTGACCATGGTCAGGGGGGCACTTGGCACGACACCCGCCTCGCATGATGCGGGTAGTGCATACATCCAGAACTGTCTGAAACTCACAGGTTCGACTACGGGCGATGTGAAAATCCTGTATAAGGGAGTTCCAGCGTTCCGCGATGGACTCAACATGAGTGCGGCATCTAACCGCGTGTGGTCTTCAACTAACCCTAACCGGGTATATGGTAGTGATTATACAACCCCTGTATAATACACTTTTAATTAACTTTCCCCCTCATTTCAAAATTTTTTGAAATCAATGATTATATGATCTATGATCATTATGATCATGTACTCCCCTCCCCCGGCAACGCCGGGTAACGATTCTCACAGAACTATCACACGGAGGCCCAGGGGCCGACACGCAATATAATTCATTAATTATTATATTGTACATTGTCCACTTGCGAATTTTCACATTTCAAAATGTTTTGAAATAGGTTTGTCAACTATTATTATATCAGGGGGTTAATTGGAATACATGGTTCCATTTGATGATTCTGTCTTTGGCCGGCCTCTTGATGCAGAGGTCCGGGCAAAGGAAGAGAAGCCGGTGAAACAGACCTGGCTTCGCAAACAGTATGAACGGGTGAAATGTTTGCTCACGGGTTCAACATGAGATTTTGTCTCATTGTTTTATTTTTAGTAATTCTGGTATCAGTTGGACAATCTGCAGTATTTACATCAAAGATGTCTGCCCAGGGTCTCGGCTCGATGGTTGTGAATTCGGATCGCCAGTGGGCGTCCGGGGATAACCTTGGGAGAATCAATCCAGCCGACCAATATATCGGCGGGGATGCAATGTCGCAGTTGCTTACTGCCCCTGGTAATTACCAGTATCAATCGATTGAAACTGTAGATGCTACCCAGAACAACCGGTATACGAAGACCGGGTTTACTAAATTTGAGAATGGAGGTACGTTTACTGAAACCTCGTCTGCGAACAAAAATGTTCCAAACCTGTCACCGATTCGGTGTGACACTGGTAGCATGGGCCAGTCTGGCGGGTTTGTTTCAGGGAACCCGCCATCACATCAATGGATTTCTGGATCTGTTGGTGGTATACTGCAAAGTGCTGAAATCGATACCGCGAAGTTTACGAGCGATATGAACTGGTCTCTGTCTCAGCAGGCTGCATGGGATGGTGCCGGACTGTATACAGGTGAAACAATTATGGGTGCCCATGTGGGCGCTGATAGAAACTCGACTGTGGCGAACTACGATATGTGGGCACGAGATAAGTTCTTCACATCGACAAACACCACTGGAGGATCGATTGCGAGACCGGAATGGTCTCTCATTGATTTTTCGGATTCGTTTGTATCGAATTCTTCAAGTAACGAGACAGTGAATATAACGGTGAACCAGTCATGATAGACTTTATTCCCATTTTAACTGCCGTTGGAACGGGTGTAGCATACTCGCTCTTCTGGTATCTGAACAAAGTGGCAGACCCCACGGTTGAATCCCCGGACATTGATCCATACCCAATTATCGCTACCGCTTGCGTGGGCGCATTTCTAGGGGGTATCAGTGTCCTAACTGGTGGCGAGTTGACCCAGGTATCGATTGAAGTGCAAATAGGTGCTTACGGGTTCTTTATTGCAGTTATAGAAAGAACGTTGAAAACCGCAGTCCATTTATTGGAGTCGCGGTATGGAGTGATTAGTTAAATGGCAGCACAAGGAGAATGTAGAATTGTTGGTCTCGGGCTTTCGGAAGAGGATGCCAAGTATCGCTACGCAACTGCTGTATCTACCACGATACAGGAAATTGCAGCGACGACTGCTGGTAAGATTTTTGTTGCGCTTGAAGCACTTGTCCCTGGTGAAATCCGTCTTGGTCTTTCGGTTGACGGCATGGCAGTTGCAGCGTTTAACAACAAGATGGAAGGCGCTACGTATCTTAACCCTACACCGGAGCACCCGCAGTCTTATGCAGTAGACTTGCCGATGCGGATCATTGGTGACGAGTCAGGCACGTTTCCCAAACCGCATACCATTACGGTGTATTGGGGGAAACCCGATTTGCGCAGCATTGGGTGGCAGGGTCGTGCAGACTTTACCCTGCTCATTACGGGTAAGTCGCCGGTTGTGAAATACAACCAGAAAACTGATGGCGATTAATTTCGCTTAACTTTTTTTATCTTCCCGATGTAATTCATTGGATGCCAGATATCCCTCATTCTATTAGAATTGAAAATATCGAAGAATTGATAAACGCCAAACATCGGTGTTCGAGCATTTCAGACATCACAGACATACGAATCGGTGTTGCCGAAATGGGAAAAGATATGATTAATTTGTCGGCGTTTTTTCAAGAACTGTCTGCAAAGATTGATGAGAATGCGGCAGAGCAAGCACGTAATTGGGAACGTAATTGGAATCGGCTTCAGGATCTTGAGAAATCTGAACTCATTCGAAGAGGGGCCAGTAAGTGGGAAGCATGGATTCTTGATGCTGCAAAATCTGTTCTTGTTGCCATTGTTGTAATAATCGCCGCGTATTTAATGAGCGGTGGCCATATTACTTAATATGGCTTATATTTCCCGACTTGACGTTGAAGCGTTCACCGGATTCGGGGCCGAAGACATGCTCCAGGGTTCGCTTATCATGACTGCTTCCCAATGGGAAGACTATTGTTCCAACGACCTGATTCCCCGGGTAGAACAGATGGTCAACCGGTTCTGTGGTGTGGCTTCGTTTGAGACGCACACAGTGATAGAATACAGGAACTCTCCGGGCGAGATGGACTATCTTAACGACTATATGTCTTGGATGACTCCTGGTGGCCCTGGTGTGAATACTACGCAAGTTCCAGAGTTCATCCTGGTGGAACCCTGTATCCAGGTTGCAAGTGTTGCAATCAAACCCAATGCATGGATTGATGAGTGGACCGATTTGTCCCAGGTTGGTGTGGACGAAGGGAACTGGTATTCGATTACCCAGGACGAACTGACTCATGTATACATCAATTTGCTCCCCATGCAAGGAAACTCCAATATCAGGTTTACGTATACGGCGGGATACCCGGCAAATTCCGAACAGTTCAGGGAAATCCAGATGATTGTTCTCAGGATAATCAGAATAAACCTGGAAGAAAAACTAAAGTTCCAGCAGGCGGGAACGATCCGGAATGTCGGGACGAAGGATTACGCGGAGATGTATGACATCAGCAAAGACAGGAACCAGGACCGATACTACATCCCAGAAGATATTGTCAACCAACTGAAACGGTATCGTCGTCTCTTGTTATCCCAGGTGATTTGACATGGCAATAGAACGCGGCGGGTCTCCGATAATCACTTCTGCAGGTCTTGTAGTGGCATCCCCGAATGCGCACCATGGGACGCATGTGTTTCGTTCAGCCACTAATTTTAATGTGGTTGTCGATGCGTTGGTGAGTTGTATCATCGATCATGCAGGGGATCTGGGTAATATTAAATACATTAAGGAATGGTGGGAGGAACCCGCGATAGTGGGTGAAACGGATGAGTTCCCGTGTTTCTATATTCTTCCATTGCATCCTGATTCAACGAAGGTCGCAAAAGATGCTCCGTATAAGTCGGAACCATATATCGGCGACCCGTTGTCTATGACAACATACCCAATCACTCTTATGGGGTATTACAAGTATACGAATGTTCGGCATCCCGTTCGGGACGTTCGAAACTACGCATGGAACTTATGGGACATCCTATCAACCGACAAACGCACATATTGTCTTCCTGCTGGTCTCCAGGCAATGACTCCTGATGTTGGATGGCATATTGCTGGAACCAATTACGTTGTTCAGTGGTGGTCAATGCGACTAAAAATGTCTGCAATCCTCTAAAATTTCAAATAGGCATAAATCTTTTTTAAGCGATTTGGGTTTACCAAGGTTGTACAACTATGGCAGATATGTATAATGATCGGCGAGCATTCTTCGCCGACTACGGGGCTATGACGCTTACCGTCGCGTCTGATGACGGCACATTTCCTGAAGTGCAGGTTGCTGCACTGAAAGGGGTTTCCATTACACCAAAGTTTGAGCATGTGTCTCTCTATGGAATGGAACGTGTTACGAGAGCCGCAGTTGCAAAACATTCTCTCGCGGTTGACGTGTCCATGGAAGTCGCCATGTGGAACCCTGATTCTGATATTATTCTCCAGGGGGTTCTGCTTGGTCACATCTCTGGTGCTTCTCCGATTACTGAAGCAAACATCAATGACGCTGCATGGAAGAACAAAGTGGCTCGGTTCACAATTTCCATGGACATGATCGATACTGACGCTCAGAGAAAGGTCACGGTCACGGCATCCGATGTATACTTCGAGTCTGTCCCATACGAGATGAAGGAACACGAGTTCATTACTCGTAACTTGTCCGGGACCGGGAAGTCGGTGAGTGTTGCCAGATACATCACAGATGGATCTGGTGGATGGACTCTCCAGTCCTAAATTTAACGCACCCTTTTTTATTAATCGGCTCAATTACTCTGTTGAATAACATGGCAGAGTCAAAAGACCTGTTCAAGCGCCTTCAGGCTCTTGAATCAAAAGAACTCGACGACAATGAACTTGTCCAGAAGATCCTTTCTAATGAAGCGGATCGTCACCTGATCTTTGACCTGGCGGGTGTGCCAATCAAAATCGTTGCAGCGTTTCCACGGGCTGTCCGGTATTTCTACGAACAGAACCGGAAAAGACCGAAAGACACTCCAATCGAGTTTTCAGAAGTAGAAGCAGATGCATACAAGATTGCTGCTCAGTTATGCATTGAAGCACCGTTCAACACTCCGGCGTTTTGGGAATATTATGACACAAAGACCGGGAAGTTCTGGGGTGTGTTTAACTCAATCTACGCCGGCGTGGAAAAGAGCGAAGAGAAGATAGGCGACTTTCGCAAAAAGTAATCTTGGAGAATTCATGTTTATGAAATGTCAGATGTTCAAACGAACGCCGTCAGGGAATTGGCCGTGTAGTATTGAAGAAGACATTTTCATAAGCGAGTCAATTGCGAACTATAATTCTAAGATGGCAGCACGACAGCAGGGGTAGAGAATGGCATCAAATCATCCAACAAGAGACCAGATTGCAGTTGAATTGTATCAGAGACCATTCTCTCAACTTTCTGTTGAAGCGAAATCGTCTGTAAACAAAGTCTATGGCATAATGCTCCAGACCATGCGGTCTGGTGGAGATCCGAAGCAACCTATCCGGGCTGCTGCTAACAGCGAAGCCATACTGATAGTAAAGCAACTGAAAGAGATTGCCGCCAACCCTGGCGACCAGATAACATTACCTAAAGGAGTCCTTGAAGACGCTGCCCGTGTTGTTAAGATGCATTATGAGGCACAGGGTAACAAGAAACCATTGAGTGCCGGTGACATCAATGCAATCAGACGAGAAGTCAAAGTAGTTTGGAGAACCGCGAACCCAGAAGTCGTAAAATGTGTTGCTGACTATCTGACGAACTCGAAAGGTAGATTTTCGGGCGTAGGTCCGAAGACTCTTCGGAGGAAGTTACGGTCTTTTCTTTCTTCGGACGAGTTAGAGAAAATATCCGATAAAGAAATTCTCTCTACCCGAGACATTACAATTTCGCACTTGTTTGACAAATGGACCCATGGGAACCTCACATCATTTGTAAGACCCAAAGTAGAGGATCTCCTTGAACATGATGTCAAGCAACTCCAGAAGAAGACGAAAAAGATTCAGCCCGTAGGGATTGCCCAGGTTGAAGAGACTCTGAAATCGTTAGAGACTCTTCACAACATCCATAATTCTCCTACCAGGTCTTTTTCAAACCCGTTTGTAAGACGGGCAATGTATAACCTGGGTCTTACCCCTGACCAGATTATATCGCCTACCACAAAAGAAGCCATGGGCGATGTGGTGAATGCTGCACATGCCATGGCAATGAAGGTGGCGAAAGGCCACCCGAAACTTGGTGGTGGTATACTCATATCGAAGAACCCCAGACTTCACACCAGAGCATCATCAGAGTATCGAGAATCCATTCCAACACGAAATGTGCATTCTGGTATAGGTAAGAGGACGACCATAGCCTCGACCCGCTATAAGGGTCGGTATAGTGAAGGTTGGAAATATGATATCCCGTCCCGGTGGTCCGGTAGTGAAGATACTGAGAACCCGTTCGGGGGAAGTGCTCTTGGCACATGGTTAGAATCAGACGAAGTTAATTTCGGGTTTGACCCGAACGCAGAAGCAGAATACAATGGTGCAATAACTACTGCAGCATCAAAAGCGCTGCGTAATGCGTTCAAACGCCAGTATGGATATGAAGCATCGAATGCAGGATTCTCTACATTTCTTGATGATATCGAATACCGCTACGATAAACCGCTGTTGATTCCCGTGCGTCGTGCTGGTGGATTACCTACACGGCACGATGCTGGCCCTAAACGAATCAACAATTTCTCAACCGGACTGATACCGCAACACGCTGGTTCGGTAACTGCTGCCGAAGAACGTATGGGGATTTCTCAACTTGCACTGCAGCAGCATGAAGAAGACATTGCAATGTATAATGAGAACCTGGAACTATACCAGTCCAGGTATGGGAACTCGTTGGGTGCCCGTCTTCTTGAAGGACATGTACCCCTGGATATTGCAGACCAGATAATGCGGTTGCCTGGAAAGGCACGGTGGGCAAAGGCAACCGAAGTTATTGATTGGTATTCGTCGGGATTGAAACGACATGAGACCGATATTTTTGGTTCGTCTCCTGGAATGAAGGTAGATGACTTCACTCCGTTCTCCCCGTTCCAGACTCTTGCAGGGCACACTGAAAAGATTACCCCAAACAGCCCGTTAATGAAATCGGTTGCAAAATTTTATTCGTCGTATGAGAACGATGCTCCGACTGCTCTACCTGACGAGATTGCAAACGTGGTGTCTGATGTCGCCCATGGCAAGACATCGATCCCTGGCACCACCCGGGTGGGGATTGTAGGGTCGAAGGGTATCCAGGATCCTCGTCTCATTAACAAGTGGCTGAAAGCAAATTGGGACGATTCCAAGTTGATGATAACGTCAACCGAAGTGGGGAAGAACGGACGACTGAAAGGAACCCCGGAATACAATAATGAGAACTATGGTGCTGCGTTCCATGCGTCGAATTTTGCTCACCATAACAAGTTCTTGCAATATAAATTCCCTGTGCGGAGTGGTGGGAAGTACAACAAAGACATGACTACTGCAGACGTTATTAATGCGTCTGATGAAGTTGTGGCTTTCTTTGATTCTCAATATCTTTCGGCATCCGATGTTACTCAGTTAAAGAAACTCCGGGATGCTATTGGAGATAAACCTGCACGGATCGTGTGGATGCCTTCAAAGATTGGGCCTTCTCCAGACATGAAGACCCAACAGTCGTTCCTGGGATACTACCAGCAGCATATGTCAGGTATTCCACTTGAGGCAATTTACCCAGGTTCGTTGCCCAAGTCGCTCATGATGGACCTTGCCATGCAAGATATACCACTAAAATACCTTGCCAAAGGTGGCCCACTTAAATCAAATGAGATGGCTATAGTAGGTGAGGCTGGCCCGGAATTGCTGGTTCCAGCCGGCGCAGGAGGCTTTAACGTGCTACCTAACAAAGACCTACGAAAACTATACAATGGGACAATCGGGTTATCGTCTGTAGCCCGTGACGTTACCGGAGAACCACAACCAGATGCCCATGATTATACTGACCCCGCGACAGGTGAAATTTGGCCGTCAGTAACCAAGATTATGTCTCTGGGCAAGAAGGCAAACATTGCGCCGTACTATGGATCTGTCGGCGATGTTGCCCACTATACTGCTGCTAAAGCACTTGGTGCACAACACGGGATAGATGTGTCTCATGTGAACCCACCAAAGGTGGTAGATGCAGCAGACTACCATGGGAACGTCCATTCTGCAGCAGATATTGCAGCAGAGGGAACCCGGCTTGGTGAAGAGTTTGTAAAGATTGCAAACGACATTGGGTTCATTCCGACGATGATTGAGCGTCGGTTTGTTAATATGGCTGACAAGTATTCCGGGACTGTCGATATGGCAGGGAACCTCCGGGACGAACTTGGCAACCTTGTACCCGCAGTAGCAGATTTCAAGACCGGGACGGTTAAGGGTAACAAAGACATCCAGAAGTTTGCTGAGCAGATGGGTGGGTATGCCCAGTTCTTCTCTAACCAGGTTGACGGTGTGGTAATCCATATGTCCAGGGACATGAACGGTCTTGGACCGGTGACTGTGGATATCATCAAGGGTGCAGAGAATTTCCGTGACAAACTTGCAAAATACAACGAGATGCACGGCCCTCGTCCAGTGAGACAGAGCGGTCCAAAATATACTGAACGCCAGTCATTTGATGCAATGGTCCGTGACCAGACATTGCAGAACACTCCAATAGAGTTCTACGATGCAATGAAGAAGGAACGGTATGTCCGTGCAGGACTGTCCACCACTGTTCCTGGTCATGCTGTTGCACTTGAGAAGACTCTCCCGAAGTTTGAAGCAGTTGGTCCTACGCCTGACGAAACCTGGGATAAGAACCCGTCACGACTTGCAATATTTGGTGCCCGACTGAAAGAGATCGAAACATCGCTTACTGGAGAAGGTGTTCATCCGGCAATACGGAATGCTATGGGGAACCTGGCGGCCCGTGGATGGGACGCTGACACGCTGAACATGCTTGCCGGTGGCAGGATGGGTGAAGAGGAAGACGACAAACCTACAATCGATCTGTTCAACCGGGTATACCAGTCATTGAAACCCCATATCAAGGGAACTGGACTACTTGATTCCGGTGAGAACATGGACAAAATGCTCTGGGAAGATGCCAGAACGATTCTCAATGTCCTCGAAGAAGCGGCAAAAACATTTGAATCGATTCCCCGGCTGCCACATATGGCAGCATCTTCCTCTTCCTCGCCAGGTATATTGCCCAACATCCCTGGAAGTGCAAATGCTCCCCGTAGTGCACCCCAGAATGGAGGATCGGCATCTTACCCGAACGATGTATTGGGTGGCCCTGTAAAGGCAACCATGAGTGCTCCAGTGAAGTCTGGTAGCAAATGTAAAGGTGTTGACCTTTGTGCCCCTACAATGTCGAGATTCGAAGGGTGGTTCAAGGCAATCAAGGGTATGGGAGGTATGGGCGGTGGCCCGGCACCCCGGACAAGTTCTGGTCGGGGTGATAGTGATGAAGGTGATAGTCCTGAGAAAGCATTTGCTAAAAAGTATCTCGGGAATGTTGAACATGCTACCGGGTTCTGGAAAAAGTTAGAACATTCTCCAATCATCGGGACTCCTCTTAAGATGTATCGACAGAGAGAGGAATGGACATCCCGTACAAAACGTGCTGACCAGGATCCCTTGACTCATGATGCTCCAATGGGATACTGGAAACTTCTTGAGAAAGAAGACCAGGCACGGAGTAAGTATCTCCGGTCCATACGTGGTGCTACCACTTCGTTCCTGATTGCACAACACGTCATGCGTATCTTTGGACAGACTTCTCAAGTGTATGCAAAAGGTGCCGAATCAGTTGGAAAAGGACTTGGATACATTTATGATATGTTTCTCATGCCCCTGGTTCCGATTATTGCACCCATCACCAGGGCTGCAGTAGGTTTTGGAAATTTCATCCGACAACTTGGGATGCTGCCTCTTGCAGCAGTTGCACTCACCGGGCTTGCATATGCAGCCCATAAGGTGAAATCAAATGCGGAAGCAGCACGGGCTGCGTATGAGTCTGGTGAGAGAATCCCCAACTTGTTGACCCGGATGGCCGACTCGTTTGACAATCTCGGCAATGTGCTGACTGGCATACTTGCAAAGATGTACCCAATGCCAGACGAGATTTCCAATCTGTCTATGCAGGAGTATCATCCAAAGGTAGACGAGTTCGACCAATTGGGAGACATAACACCAAAACTGTCTAAAGGTATCAATAAGGTTCCGGGAACCGGTAACTCTGATTCTGTGCTTGCAATGCTCACTCCTGGCGAGATGGTTATTCCTAAGGGAATAGCAACCCAGATACGTGGATACGCAGAAGGCGGTATTGTTGGTGGTGCGTCTGGTCTGTTGACAAGTGGTATGGGTATGCTGACCGGTGCATACTCATCTGCGATATCATCTGATGTGGGTATTGCTGCAATGACTGGCCTTGGCATGGTATCCAAGACGGTGGGTGCACTGATGGCACCTATGGCCCCGGCACTTGCTGGTATGGCTATTGCAGGTAAAGGGTTTGCAATGGTTAAGGGTGCAGTCGAGAGAGGCACCCAGGTTACTCAGCAAGTATCACAGGGCGGCTTTGCCGGACTTCGGACGATGGCTGCAGCACAACTTGCAGGCACCATTGGTGGACTTGCACCATTGCTCCCTATTGGGGTCGCCATTGCGGGCATCTATGCATGGACCCAAGGATTCGGTCCAATGGCCGAATCAACAATGCGTGGCCTTGGTGATGCAATGAGAGGAACACTGAAGGTTCTTGGTGATGCGTTCAACTGGCTTAAGGACAGGTTCAAGGCACCCGAGATCCCTGGGGAAATTAAGACTGACAAACTGCCTGATGGCAAACTTATCGAGGCTGAAGAGAAGCGCCGGGCAGACGCGAAACGTAGATATGGTGAGGCTCGGGTAGACGAGGTAAAAGTTGACGAACGGGGTGATAGAAGTGAAAAGGTTCGAACATGGAGAGATGAAGCCAAAGAGTTCCTGAAAGAAGGTCCAAAATCCATGATGGAAGGGGTTCCCGGCATGGCTCTGACAGGCGGGGTTATTGGAGCAATGGAATCAAAGAACCCTATGGATTGGGCAATATCTGCAGGACTTGGTGGAGCAGCACAGGCTGCATTCAATATCATTGGGAAGATCCCCTACGTTGGTGGAATCCTTGCACCCGGTATCGGTGCTGCAGTAACGCCAGGGTTCTCCAAATCGGTTGCACATGCAATAACCCAGGGTGAAGGCCCATTATCCCCATCACAATACATTCCAGCACTAAAGGGGAACGAAGGTGCATCCAGAGGGATTGAAGCAACTGCATCAATGCTGTTGAGTTCTGGTCTTGGTGGGCTTGCAATATCCCCCAATCTCCTGATAAAAGATTCCGAAATGAAACAACTGTATACCAATTCGGATTCCGGGAACAACTCACTGCAGCAGATTCTTACAACATTGAAAGACCTGATGGGATACATGAAACAACCTACGATTAACCAGAATACGTTTGAAATCAAGTCGGATGACGACTACCGGATTATGCAGATGATAGACCAGCGACTTGCCCAGGTTGGGAAACAATCTGGAGCACAATTCACAGGATGATTAAATGACAGAGAGCACAGTTGGAATGTGGCACGATTATGCATGGGCTGCGGGTAGTCCGATAACTCCTGCCAGTTTTACCGGGGTTTTAGCACTCGGGTTCGTCCCGATATCGACCATGGGGGACGGGTATGGGCAGTTTACTATACCTGGTGCAAATGTTACGTTTACTGCAGTTGATTTAACTGAGATAGCAGAATCCCCAAACAACACAACATCATACAGGGGAGGCATCCAGTCAGTAGACAAATCGTTCTCCGCGAACCCCATACTGATAGCAATCCCACAAGAGTTCTCAACCGGGTATGACATCAATTACATCGAGTCTGCGGTCATTACGATAGCAGGGGTGTGGTTTGACGGGCTTATTATATCGGGTAGGGACGCAATTCTCGAAGACCTGAGAACATCCAAACATTGGGTAAATCCAATGTATTACCAGTCTCCGTTTGTTCTCCTGTTGTCAAACCGTGCATATTTTGTTTATATTACGGGATACTCGTCTAACATTGTTGGTGGACAGGGGGGCGTAATATCGTTCCGATTAGGGCTATCTATTTGTTCAATAAAAGGTCATTATGGTAACTAGATTACCATGGTGTTTTTCAAGAACTACTCTTTTGAATATAACGCACAACGAGTAGACGTTTTCAAATCTACGGTTGTGTGTTCGGTAAGTTCAGATGCCGACGATTACCGGGAAGGTGTATCGATAGCAATTGACCCTCCCGGATTCTATGGTGTTATTGTCGATTGTAAGAACTCTGGAGACAAACGCACGCTTGACATATCAGCAGAATCCTGGGGCCGGGAACTTAGAAACACCGCAGTATCGGATTCAGGAGAGTTCAGACAGATAGACGCAATCCAACTCATTAAGGATCATCTGTTGCCACCAGGGTGGACTCTCATCTATCCACCAGAGTTTGACACCTATATCAGACGAATATCATACATATTGAGAAACGGGTCTTATTTAAGTCACATTTCGACGGTGCTTGATTCCCTTGGTCTTGACTTTACCATTTACTCAGAAATGGTTGGGAATGAGTTGCAAAAGTTCGTCAAAGCATATTACCGGGATGAGTTTACTGATCGTGCAACAAAAACGGTTATTGAACGAGTCAATATTGGAAACTTGACCATTACATCAGATTATGGAAAGGTTGCCACTTCGATTACGGTGATGGGAGCCGAGTCAGAACAGGGTATAATTCAAGCATCTCTCGATGCCGAGATAGGAGACTGGCACAACGCTCCCCGTGCATTGTCTATCAGAGACTTGCAGATGAGCAACCCGGAGTTTTCAGCAGACGCAAAATATTTTGGGTATTTCCCGGCATCCGAAGACGATTATACAGTTGAGAGGCTTAACGCTGGAGATATTGTTAATATTGGAACCGATAGGGTTCTCATCGATTCAATATGGTTTATGCCTGCCATCAGCGTTTCGTCTTGGGAATCTCAATTGTTAAGTGAATCGGGATTCCCTGCGGTGCTTCGCCCAATAACAGAATATATTCCATCTGGCATGATTGTCGCATCGGTTTACTCAGGCACAATATCGCAATACCTGGAATCAGCAAAAACCAGTTACTCATTCAAGAATGGGAGAAACATTTCAAATTATTTTGAAGATGCATCTCAACACGGGATCTATGACCCGGTTCTCGACTCTTTGGCAAGTGTATCTGTGGGCAGTTACCTGACGTTCGATAAGAACGTCCCAGCGGCATCGGGAATCATCTGGATAGGATCTGAACGTATGTTCTATCGTCTTGCAACTGATGGTGGTTCTCATATCCATGTAAGTGGTCTGGTGAGAGGTGTGCCAACTTGTGCAGATTCACAGTGTGAACATTGTGGAACCAACCCTCTCCAGGTGTCTGCACAATGTCATCTACTTCAACAGTCGGGATATCTGTACAATTTTTGCGATCTGGCAAAAGCAATTAGAGCAAAGTTCCCGTCTGCGGGAACGACTGATTTTACGTGGTGCCCTCTTTGTTTTGATAACTCGTCAGTGTGTCCTGCACTCAAATGTCCACACATTAAGACCGATGCTGATTTTGCTATCGTGTGTCCTAAAGGACTCACGAAACCCGAGATTGTGTGGACCCCCCAATACCAGCACCATACTGGTGCTCTTGTCTTACCTGCATCGTATTACTACCCAACCGATTCTAACGGGGCAACTGCTGACACATACGAGATATATGCCAGGGACTCGTTAATCCATAAGTATGGGTATCTTCCAACCAGAATATCGGTAAAAGGGATTGCTGATATGGATGGTCTTGACAAGATTGCAGAAGGCAGGCTTCGATTGTCTGCAATTCCAAGCGTCGGGAAATGCACATTGTTCAATTACGATCCATGGACTGTTCCTGCATCGTGTTTCCCGGGAGACGTAATTGATGTAACTGTTGCAACCATGTCACGATACGATCATTCGACGTTCCATTGGATTCCGTCTCAATGGTTTGATGTCTCTTCAACTGACCCGAATTCTCCCGATTGGGTTGTGGTTGCCACTGGTCAATGGGTAAAGATTCGCGAAAAGTTTACTATCCAAAAAACGACAAAGAATCAGCGAGGAATGCCAGAAATTTCGTTTGGTGCTGGTGAAATCGGGTTCCAGAACCTTACTGACTATATTGCAGACACGATGGATGTGACCAGTCAACGACATAGGAACCAGGACGAATCAGTAGTGATAGGTGCATCCGAAACCGGGATTGCTGCTAAAGTCCAGGATGTTAAGACTGGCAAAACTACCTGGGTCAGGATGGTCCGGTAACATGCCAATGTTTCGGGGCAGATGGGGGCCGAACTCAGAATATGGGATAGAGTCAGCAGACCCGGAGATAGGGAGTAAAATCCATGTCATAAACGGCAAATATGCAATCCAGTCTGGCCCTGCTGTAGAAGGAGCACATCTCGGGATAAATGGTGGGATGTCTCCTACTACCACCTTGCCAGGATGCAACAAAGAGTTCTGGACGTGCAAACAGGCATGGCTACATGACACGGTAACTGATAACGTGATAGATTCATCGATCCAGTTGCTAAACATGACTCCTAGTGGCACTGTGATTGGCTCAATTGATTTGGACCCGGTGATTTACTCAATTATTAAAAATATCCAAGTGAGAACTGACCAGTATGAACGGGTGTCAGTTGCACCCTGGTGGGTCAACCCGTATTATTACGATAGATACTCAAGATATGAACCTTTCTCGACTGTTGCATCCCCTGCATATATGGATCTCCCTGTGTCGTACGATACCCACACGGTGAGACATCTGGGAGGAGATGTTAATGTTGCTGCAAATTATATTCGGCCAGCGTCATATGCTGGCCCTCTTGGCCCTGTATTTGCAGGACTTACTGCAATTGGTGACATTGTTTCAGGATGGCCAAAGTCTCCCTGGAACCTTACAAATGGCCCGGTTGACCCCTGTAACATCCAGGTCAGGGATATAAAACTCGATGCAAACGACAACCTATGGGTTATCCTGCAAATAGGATGGGAATACTGTAAACCTACACAGTCTCAGCAATCGTCCCAATTTTTCGACCAGGAAGTATCAACCTGGGTGGGATATGATGACAGCAGCGGGATCCCATCTACCCGGAAACTCTATGACGACTCGTTTTTCTCACGCCAGTATAATCCATCTGGCGACAAATATCGGGCCGGGCCAATTCGTCCCCGTGTCGTTATCATATGTTTTGACAAAACTAAAAAATACAAAACATGGGATTATGTTCCGTTCAGACCCGGCACCTGTGGGTTTAATGGAACGCCAAGGGATGCCAGGTCTCGCGGCCCTGCATATTATGGGATAACGGTTCCCCCTTCTCGTCTTGACGTTGACAAGTATGGGAACGTCTATTATAGCGTCGGTACTGCTGACATCTGGGAACAGACTACATCGTATAGCCAACTTCATTGCATGGGTATTGCAAAGAACGAAATGGGGTATTTGTATGTCAGACCCGAATCAGAATTCGCACGCATCATCGATGAAGGGCTTGCTGTAGGGTTAATCGGGCCATACCCATACCAGTGTGCGTTACTGATTACCGATACCAACACGGTTGGATATTATAACAAAAATATTGGAGACCAGACCCGGCCAGCGTTCCGCACACCGTGGACATGGACCATTGGTGGTGACGGGATAACTGTTACTCAGCTAACAACTAAAGCGGAAACCGCAAAGACGTTCCAACTGACGCTTGCGACATCTACACCCGTTGCTATAAACGAAGAAATCTGGTATGCTACTGGCACAGGGAACGCGACAATGATTCGCGGTGCGTTCTTCTTAACCGCATCATATGATTTTCCGCATCCGAAAGTGAAATATCCCCCGCTTACCTGGGGACCATCTTCTATCCGGGCCGTTGATAACGAATGGTTGACTACAAACCCGTCAACCAAAAACGCGAACAAAGATTGGGATTTGTTGTTTGCTGCTTGTGATTACCTTACCAGGAACTATTCGTATCTCGCATCTCCAACGACTTATGATTGCTCGTTGTGGTGGACCCATGAAGTCCCCTGGACAAAACAACTGAACCAGTATACTCAATTACACCCTCAAAAATCCCCGTTCTTTCAAATTGGGAACAGTGGTGTTGAACTTCAGTCTGGATGGAATCCTGCTGAAGCGCCAGGTGGGTGGTATACCCATTTCACCAATAAATCTGGGACGTATATGGACATGGAATGCCGTGCATACACGTTCAAAGATACCAGAGGATATCCTTTTCAGGGGTTCCTACCGCTTCTCGGGGGTATATCATCCACACAAGATGCAATATTCAGGGTAGCATCGTCTCCATATTCGCAAACCGGTGTGGTTGCAGGAACCGACTACTTTGAAAACTGTAATGTGTGTGGGATGCTTCCTACAACCATTTCCCGGGTACAACAAGAAGACACCTTAATCATACCTGGATTTGATTTCAAACACGAGACGTTCCGGTTCACCGGGATAACCTGGGACAGTTATGCTGCACTAAAAGTTACGTCTCCCTTAAACGTGTCTACTGTAGCATACCCATGGAGAATGCATTCAATGAAGTCTATAATGTCTACCGCGTCTTCAGACGGGTTAGACCCGTCTAACTATGGACCTGCGTCGTATTCGTTAGACCCCTCATCGGAACTTCCAGCAGACCAGTATTTAGTCCCCCAAAAGGATCGCGTCTTCTTTTTTGATGAGTCGTTTGATTTGTTCTGGGCAGACGTTGCAAGCAAAATGGGTAGACCGGAAGTACAAACTGTGGTAACAGGGATACGCAAAAGAATTGCAGACTCAAAGTTCCATTATTATAACACAGGGTTGCCAAACCTTAATTTCGGGGCGTATGCGTCTGCAATAAACTGCGAAGACTCCGTTGGACTGTTTGTTCCTCGATACAAGATGTCAATTGAGTTCCAGGACGATTACCCGAACCCGGGTGACTATTGGGCATACATGACCACTGACACTAGACCGTTGCGCAGGCTCTATATTGCAAAGGTCAGCAAAAAAGGAGAGTTGTCTTGGAAACCCGATGGGACTAAAGGTACAAAAACGTGGTGGGCACCTACTGCAACCTGGGAGACTCCTGCGTCTCCTGCATTGTTCGAACCTCCGGTAGTATCGTTTACCTATTACGACTTTGAATCGGGTCAGATTGCAAAACTAAAAGAGTGGGAACCTGATTATACCGTTGAAAAGTACCAACAAATATGTTTCAAAAACTGGTATCCAAAAGGGGTGAGACGGTCTCCTCAGTTCTACTAATATTTTTTAGCGTCTTTCCATTCTTCGTCTGATATTACCCGTCCACATTTTAGGCATTTGTAATAATCAATTTCCGCAGCATGTCCTTTCAACCAGGGAACCTGGTCGTATAAATCTACAAGTTTCAGGTCAGTGGACCCACATTGTGGGCAATACGCTGTCTCTCCGACAATGCCATTTGCAATCCCGGGATCTATTTCAAATTGTTTTAAAGTGGTGTAATCTTTCATCAGCTCATACAAGACGTACATCAAAGAAACAGCGATAACAAATCCTACAAAAAGTGATGGTATATCTATCATGTTGGCGGTTTTGGGATCAATGATTCTAGGATGTCGTCAGCGTTCACTGAAGGCACCCTGGTTCGAGTTCTATACACGTTCCATACAAGTATGGCACCCATAGCGAATATCGCAATACAGATGCCTCCAGTGATGATATACACATCAATCATTTTTTATCGTCTCTTCTTTGATAACAATGAATTCTTTGCCCCAACCTTTTGGTAGTTTAGGGAACACCATCTCCAGACGTTTGCCTGGGTATCTAAACTCAAATAGTTTTTTCTTCAGTTTGAATATTTCCGTCTGGAAAAACTTACTGGACTTAACGTCTATCACACTCACCGACCCATCGAGATTGGTAACATCAAAGTCAGACACGTATGTCAGGGAATGAAACAGTTCTAACATATGCTCGCATTCCGGGCACTGTCTGGCTTTCTTGTATCGTGGGAAGTCTGGTGAAGTGTCTTCTGGTTTCTCCCATACAAAGTCGCATCCTGCCCGGGAACATTTCCGGAACTGAGGTTGTAACAAGTATGGCACTTGCATCCTGAACCCTGCTATTTCACCAAGTTCACACTGTGATTTGAGGAGGGTATAATAGAACGCTTCTGTTCTGGACGAGAATTGCTTGCCGTCGATGACGACTTGCATCACATTTTTTACTCTTGACTTCCCCATACGCCTTGACACTCCGCATCTTTGAGATAAATATTAGACACACATTTGTTATGGATTTCACAGAACGGCCTTACCCGGCCTTTCTCAACACGGTAATACAAAAAAGCACATTCCTGTAACTTGCAGATTTTTACCTTACACCGGATCTGGTTGAACTTCCGGGTTCTCCATCCTTCGGTGGCAGCCTTCACTCTGGCTAACACCTTTGCAGTTTCAAGTGCTTCGCTCAACAACATTTTAGATTGTCTTAAGTGTAACAAAAGGTGAAATGTTATCTGTAACTGTCTTCAGGGCTACCATACTCATCGATCTCATCTTCCCCGTATGTTTCATCATCTTCGTGTATGGATCGATTCTTGATGCCTCCAGACTTGTAATATGAGCATTTGGCAAACTCTCCAAGACACGTACCATCCTGGTCAGCAAGCAGTCCAGGGGTATCTCCTGGGGTGTTAGATGTTGCTTCGCACATACCCGTAGGGAGAACAGACCCATCACTCATATATCCACAAGGGAGTAGTGGCAGAGCCTTCTGTCGGGGACCAGTCAGGTCATCAGATATCTCACCTTTCTTTGCATTGACTGACCTGTCGTAAGCGCAGGCTTCGCATAGCATCTGGTCGCCTTCTCTGACCAGGATCTCAACACCACACCCTACACAGGGAACCAAGGTGGTTTTGATATCGGCCTTTGAATCCATCACATCTTTAAATTCAGATAATGGCGTTTCTGCTCTGACTGATACATTTGCCTTTACCTTTGCTTTGATTGCAGGGACTTCCACAACTACTCGCTTTGTAGTATTGAACGTGTCAATGAACCATTTCTCAATTTTCTGGGCCATCAGTTTGCTGACTGAAATGATGTCTGCGCCTTCAACTTCCAACACCGGGTCTGCGCATGTCGCAGTCCAGGTCTTACCATTCGTTGTTTCAACGGTGAATGTGATGTCCATGTTTAATCATCCATCTCTCGCAAATTGCGCGTTCTTATATCTTAACTAGCAAGAATAAAAAAGTTACTCTGTAGAGAATTTCATGTCGCCCTTGATGTAGATAAGGGCTGACGTGTCTCCCAGGTATGTATCAATTGCCGTCTTTGCTGCTGATAGAACTGTTGTCAAATCTGTTCCTTCGGCAGACAGTCCAATGTCAGAAGCGTATGCCCGGAACCCTTGCACTCCGGTTCCATCGGCAGACGCGACTTCCACCATTTCAAACCTCATACTGACCGTGGTCATAGTTACTCATCTATTGCGTGACTATTTTAAAGTCAGGCAAATTTTCCATCGTCTCTTAACCATACCTCAGGTATCAACCCGGCATCAAGTCCATCCTGGAACGCTTTCAAATCAGATTCCATTCCAGTTATCGTTACTGTTACCCGTTTCCCTATTGGGTATGTGACTCGGGTAGAATCAGGGATAGGAGACCCATCAGGCACAATATGGTGCATCTTGGTTCTCCATCCGTTTATCATTCCAGTCAGGTTTATTGATTTAACGGGCATTCTTGCAATCTCCCATCTCCGATATCTTCAGGGATTATCCTAAAACTTAATTTCATTACACCGTTTCGGTTTGCGTGCGCCATAAATGGTTTCGAACAGTAGTTTACCGATTCAAAGGTTCTGCTGATATAGCACCCGTTACACCCTTTTCCATCTACTCGTTTAATTTCACTCATCCATTTTCACCTCTAATGGATAATTCTCAACTGTTATCTTATCGATACTCGTTTCACAGTCACCGCATCGAAGATTAATCATCGAAAACACAAACTTGTGTATCATATATTCCATATCATGAAATGGGCTGCTGTTATCATGATTCATTTTGTTATCAGAAAACCATAATTTTCCTTGGCAAATCGGGCATTTTATATATCCCGATTTCGGTATGGTTTTCGACATTGTTATTTCAAGTGGCTTTCTGTCATCGGTCATGGCTGTCTCCAGGTTTTAGCAGGGCTGCTTCCTCTTACCATTTTACTCTCTTTGCTATGTTCGGGGTAAGGTCCACCAAAATAGGTATGACATGCGAAACACACAAAGGTTGCCGGGTTCTGGTTCCCGGGTCCTTGTATGGTTCCTGTGGATTGTTCCCATTGCACTTTTCCTCGTCCACAGAATGGACACCCCATTCCAGGGACAATCAACCCTACTCGCGGTATCCCGTCTACCGGGATGGATTCACCCGCATTCGGCGATGTTAAACGGGTTATCAGTTTGTATCCCATATTGGTGTGACTCGGTTCGTAATGCCAGGTCTTTCAGGCTTCGTTTAGCATGTTCTACTAGTTTCAATGTGTTTGCGTCGAACAGGTTTCGACTATGGAAAAACATGACTCCTAACTGGAGTATCGGTGCTGCGGTTCTGGCGTGACCGTGGTATTTGAGAGCAATTCGCGATTCATCAGAGTTGTAGTCGACAACACTGAACTGGTAATTTTTCTTTTTCAGGTATTTCACAAGTTTTCTCGTGCATTTTGTATGCTCGTTGATATACAGGATGCAGGGGTATGGCATCCTACCCCCTCCGCTTTACGATTGACGACGACCTCCGCATTTTTGTATCAATTTCTTCTGCATCTTTTACTGGAATGCATGGTGTCACATTCTCATTCACTGGAATGCATTCTACAGCAACGCCAATTGCTTTGGCATCATCAATGATACCTTGGAGCACCTCTACAGGCGATACGGTATCCTCGACCCCTTGGCGCTTGTCTGATAGCAAATCTATCACCTGTCGGAGTAACACATTGGTGGTTCGACACTCAAAGAAGATCAGTTTTTCAAACTCTCCTTCTGAGTACAGATGTTCCACAAACGGGTCCATCTTCAGTTCGTCTTCGAGTTCGATTCGTTGTGCTCTTGCTTCTTTGTTGACTTTGTTTAGTTCAGCAAGTTCTTTCTGGAAAATTTCGATAGAATTGATTGGAGTTTCGTTTACCATGGTATCACCATGCATCAGATAACATTAGAGCGGTCTTCTTTCCATCCGGGAATCTCCCCTTTACACAGGGAACCATCTGGAACGTGTTCAAATCAAGCGAGAATCCAGTATGAGTCATTATCCGGTGTTTCTGGTTCGGGCCAATGATTGGGAGAGATTCCTCATACTCAATGCATTTCTCAAAGTTTAACTTTATTTCATCGGTGTTCCCACATTTTATTGGTTGCCATCCTCCATCAGTGACAAAATTCGTGTATCTTCCGTTCCGGCATCGTTTACATTGGTCTCTTGCTTTCCAGTCTTGCATCTTGCTCCTGCTGGTTGTGCTGAACGATGAGTTCCTTAATTTCTTCCTTCGAGAAATGAAACTCGCAATTCACCAATACCGGGGAATTATAAGATCTTGCATTCCGGGTTCGTGGATTACTACAAATTGCACATGTAATGCACGGCCTGACCTGCCGGACTGCTATAGGGGGTATGATCATGATTGTTCCTGCTGGTTGTAATGATCGATGAGTTGTTTCATTTCCGAAATCGTAAAGTTATCATCACATGGTTGGTGCTCTCGATAGTTATACCCATAAAAATCAGCAAATTTATTAATTGTGCATATATGAGTCCATTCTCCTCTATGAACTACCGGGTGCCCACGATTAAAAATACAAATCTCACATGGTCTGACCTGCCGGACTGACAGAGGGGGGGTGATCATCATAAGGCATCCTCTAAAGGGCACCATGTAGGTATCGGATGCCACGCAATCTTTGTTTTAGTGTCAGGCAAAGTCTCTACACATCTCCCGGTCAATTTGCACTTCATCTCCATAAAATCAGGGATTAATTGTTTACATTCACGATAGTCTTTGATGTCAACAATTTTTCTCATTCACTCATCCCCTGTACATGCTGGTTGTGATTTGTATACTGGGCAATCTGGACCACACCACCCAGATATTCCGCATATTTCACAGTCATCCATTCCACGCCCATAATCCAACGATGGATCATGGCTTACAACTGGGCTATAGATGTTGGTCATTTTATTTCAGTCTCTCATCAGTGGATGCTTATCTCTTGGTTGCATTCTATGCCCCTGGCTATCGAACCTGGGCAATGGGCAATGGGTCAGTTCTTTGATGGGATACCTCCCATAGGGAGAGTCGCAGGTAGCACCAAAACAGAAATGGCATGGCCCTGTATCTTTCCCACAATGGTTGCAATACGTGTTTGCATACCCACCATTGGGGAACCAATGGAATGCTGGGTCCAGGTCAATTGATGGGCCTCGTGCCTCCATAGGGCATCTCACCATCAGGAACAACAGTTGACCCGTCTGGGTGCAAATCTTACCATCACAGAAATCTTTACCAATCTCTGTGCATTGCTCGCAGTTCTTCCGTTTCTCTTTATTCATCGTTCCAATCTCCAAAATAAGGTCAATTTGGGCTGCGATTCGCATATTCGCGCGCGCTCGCGATCATTAATGATCTAAGATCATTATGATCATCATTCTTTTTTCCCTCTCTTTGTTGATATGTGAGTCGAGACCCATGGGGTCTCGTTTACACTCGACCCGGAGAAGAACCCGGAGCAGAGCGGAGGGAGCGGAGGGGAGAGGGGATGGGAGCCCGGCATACGCCGGGGGAGGGGATGTACACTTAGATTATTAATTAATCATATATATAGAAAATTTACATGATAAATCATGTAGAATCGTGATAGATCGTGTAGAATCATGTAGAATCGTGTAGAATTAATCAATGTGTTCCATTAAGTAATTTGGGTAAAACAATTCGTTTTGGTTTACCTCATAGTATGGTTCTATCTGTTCTAATGCATCGCTTAATTTCATCATTGCATTTGCAAGCAGTTTTATGTGTGGAATTAATGTTCTAAATTCGCTCATTTTTTCTCTCTGTTCTGTATACGTGTAAAATGCGTAAAACACATGATGGCATTCCATACATTCCATGGTGAAACACACCTTTTCTGCGGTGAACCATTGTGGTCTATCTGATCCTCCTGCTGAGAACCCTTTGCGCAGATGCCCACATTTTGGGCATCTTAATCTTATTTCTGGTTCTGGTGTCATTTTATATCTCCTTTTGGATGATGAAAATCCCAATATTTTTTCATTCTGATTGCAAACCCTGGGCAATTTTTGTCTGGTGTTGCTTCGTATTTGTTTCCACAATCGTTACATGTTCCAATTACTGAAATATCGGTTGGTTCAAGGAGAACCATTGTTACATGCCCGCACCAGGGGCATCTGCACCCTTCAAAATTCATTTGTATTCCTTGAGCAAATCCGTGATTTTCTGGTCGTATCGTTTCTCTTTCCTCGCACCCCGGATGATATACGATTTTTTAATCTCCCTGGTTTGTGCGTCGTTGGACTGTGGTTTGTATTGTTTCTTCTTCACTGGCGCTGGTGTTGGGTCTTCTTTAGGACAAGAAATGATGGAAGAGATATCGATGCCGCACTCCCCACAGGGATGCAAGATTCTCCCATTAAGGATCACCCTAGACCAAGCATCACACGAAAGACGGAAACAATTCAGTGCAGTTGGCTTTGTGAACTTGGATGGCATATTGTTTCATCCGGCGATTTTTTAGATTTTCTGCATATTGGATACATGGTGCGGTTGCTTACATCTCCAATTGGCTTTTCCTTAGTCCAGGTCAAAGACCTGCACATTCTTGCGATACATTCTCTTGATGATGGCATGTTAATACCCAAATATCCCGAGTTCTTTCCATAGCGCTTTTACAGTTGCTACGGCTTCATCAGTCTCCATTCCTTCTGCAATTGCTTTGTCGGTGAGTTCTGCTTTTGTAGGCCATTTCCCGTTGTCTTCGTATAACTGGAACCTCATTTTTTTGATGTCTTCAATATCCATCCGGTTAGAGAAGGAGAGTTGTCCTGCTGCTTTATCAGCATCTAACTCTCCGGTCTTCGGGTCTGTGCCCGTGATTCTCATCGCTTCTTCATAGATGAATATTGCTCTATTAACGTCAATTGCTTCAACAAAACTCGATAACCGAGTTTTTGCTGATGCTTCTGACATTCTAATGATGTCCTCAATCTGACGAGGTGTGATGGGAATTGCGGATTGTGTTCTGTTTCTAATCTTGGCATAGTAGTCCTCATACATCTGTGCTGCTTCATCGCTGATTTCAGGTGTGCATGACTGCTTTGCATGGGCGATATATTTTCTGATAGTTTCAACCGGGATCTTCTTTGTTTCACTTCTTCCTCGGTGTGAATTGATGATATGCTTTGCAATTGCTCTGTCTTTCTTTGCGTCTGGTTCGTCAGTAAGCAGGAATATGAGACCAAACCTGGATAGCAATGATGGAGCAAATGTAACCTGGCTGCCAAGGTCTGCAAATCTATCAAATCTGGATCTTTTTGGATTTGCTGCCATTAGGCATGATTCCTTTGTAGACAAGTCTGCAGAAATCCCTGCCTTGTTAATATGCAGAACCTGTTCTTCCATTATTTCATGGAGAGATGATACTGCGTCTTTGTCCACTTTGTCTAGTTCATCCAGGAATAACATCCCTTTGTCGGCTAATACGGCTGCACCAGCCTCAATTTCCCAGGCTCCGTCTGCCCCCTTTGTGGCCGCCGCTGTGAGTCCAGCAGCTGATGTAGCCTTGCCAGATGCGTAAATACCTCTGGGGCATAGGTTAAAGGCAGACTTGAGTATTTTGGACTTTGCAACGGAAGGATCTCCACAGAGCAGGATATGAAAATCTGCTCTAAAGCGGTCGCCATCGTCGTTGATTTTCTCGACGCCTCCAAGCAACTGGAGTAATATCGCTTGTTTGATACTTTCGTACCCTTTGACCACTCCTGCGATGCTTGTCCATAGATTGTCATATATTGCAGGGTCTTTTGCAAGTTCTTCGAACTCTCTGATTTCATCATCGGTAATCTCTATTTTACTGAAATCCTTGTTTTTCACTTCAACAGACTTTGCATCCATGAACGTGTCCAGCGTAGCCCCATTTTTTTTCTGAGCACCTTTGAACACACCATTGATTACAACGATGTTACCTGGTTGAACTTTTCCAGTTAAATCGTCCAGCAACTTCACCGTGAGAATTTCTGGTTTAGTTCCACCACCGTCTTCCGGTGGGTCTTGCACTTGGATTAACTGGTAGTCTTTTTTGATTGATTGCTTGAGCAGGAATCTCCATGATTTTCCACCACATATGCATTTGTCGGCAGGTGACACGATTTCATCTTCTTCAACTGGCATATAGACAATTTTGTCTTTACATGCATTGCACTTGAACGCTGCATGGACAAGCCTTGGCTTAACAGTAGTGACCTTACGAACTATCACCCGAAGAGAGGCAAATTTGTCAAGATATGCTGAATTTAGGTCTTTGACCTTAATTCTAGTAGGGAACCCAATGAATCGTAGTCCAATGGAATGTTTTGACCCGTTCCATCCAGGGATTGCACGAGTTTCCATTAATGCTGAATATAATGCATTTTCAGCCAGTAATGGGTCTTTGACAATTGAATCAAACAATTCCTGGGTGGTATTGTTTACATTAATTGTCAGTGTAGTCTTTTTTGGGTATGTGGCTTTCAGTAATTCTACTTGCGGTTTGTGGGTGGTTGCTAGATTTTCTTTCCATAACGCTACAGTGCTAGTCATATTCATTCCAAATTCAAAAGACGGTGTAACCCCCGTCTAACAGGGAGATCCGAATCTCGATGCCTTATATGATGTCTAATGCAATTAGTTCTGTATCTCTCTCATCGTCATAACATGCGTGGCATACATTGTGATCATCTGACATCTCTTCATTTTCGAATTCATATCCACAAATTTCACATTTGAACATAGAACCCCCTCCAGATAGGGATAACCACCACCTGGAGTTAACAAAAAAATAAAAGAATCAATCAGTTTAGCGAGCAACCCCGCTAACCAAAATTGATGGTGGTTATTCTGGACTTTCCATATAGTCCGTTTGCGGTGCTGATGTCACTACTGGTTGTGGTGGCATCATTGGTGGTTGTGCCATTGGCGGTGGTGTAACCACTGGTGGTTTTGGTGGTGCTCGCAGCATTGCTGCCAGTTCTTTGATTTTGATTGGGTCTAACTGGTATGCTAGTGCAATGGTTGCAGCCAGTGTGAACATTCCCAGGTCAGATGGTTGTGATGGTGCTGCTGGTGCTGCAGGCCTTGGGGCCTGGGTCTGGGGCTGATATGCTGGTTTGTTGTAACCTTGATTCTGGTATGGTTGTCTCTGATATCCCCCCTGGTTTCCACCATAATGTGGCGCGTTTCCGGCAGGTGCTCCGAATCCTGCTTTTTTGAGGAATGTCACCATTGGAGTTCCTTCAACGTCTTTGACGGTTACTTCAACTTCCATGCCTGGTGTGAAGTTTCCAAGAAATCTTTTGACGTTCTCTGCGACCCAGAAGCATGTATCATCGAATGCAACGGTGTCGTCTCCGACACTTTGTAATACTTTCTTTGCCATTGTATTCACCTAATTTGTAAGATGTTAACCCTGAAAAGGGTGTTCATGCCCAAAAGATACGGGCAATAATCCATAGTATTGTTGCTAATGCAACATACCGTATTATTTGGCATCCTGTTTCAATGATTAACGGGGTTTCTCCCATATCTGGACATCAATGTTTAACCCTGCGTTTCTGCTCCATCCGTAGCAATACTGACAGTGTATACATTGTTTTTGACATTTCCAAATTTCATTATCTGGTGGAGTTTTGCTCACGTTAAATGTGGGGTATCCACGAATACGATCATTGCTGAGATACTTTCCGCTTGCGATTACTTGAAGATTGGTTGGCCAGTTAAGGCCGTCCGATTCTATCAAGTCTATCCGTTTTGTCCAGATAGTGAATTTCGATGCTGGATTTAGTTCTGCGAGTCGTTTACAGTTTCTCCAGTGTTGCATGTTGAGTAACTCGCCGAATGCCTGAATTCTATGGCTACCAAGTGGAGCCCATGATAGTAAATTGTCTTTCATGGGTTTGCTTAATATTTCGCCATTGCGTGTGTATGCTGCGTTCATGTTTGGTCTAATCATGCAATACCGTTTGGCATAGCAATGATTGGCAAATGAACATTCAAACATACAGAATTCGTTTGACAGTGGGCTGGTGTTTCCCCAACTCCACATACCTGCCATCTTTCCGCCTTTGGACATTGGATGCTGTGTCCAAAGTGAGAGGGGTGTCATTTCTTTCATTTGTTTATCTCACTTCTAATGTGATTGCTTGTTCTGTGATTCTACCAATGGTATGCTCATAAGATTCACCAATGCATTTTTCGGCTGCCCCTTGGATAGACTCATACAGTCCTGGTGTCAGTTTTGACCAGGTTGCATATTCGGTGAGGCTGTTGTATATGTCATACCTTGATGTGTTGTCAAGCGTGAATTTACCACGAGACATGATATCTTTGACTCTCTTCTCACTGATACCATATGATGCAATAGTCATTGTCAGTTCGTCTTCGCATGAGAATCGGAATGTTTCACTGGTTGCTCTGTTGAACATATCCAGATACACTCCTTTCGCTTTCATTGTTGCCTGAAGCATATCCTGGATTTTTGATTTTACTTTTTCTATGACATCTCCCATATGTCTCACAGACAGTATGTCTAATTTGAGGTCTGGCGTATCTTTGAATATCATTCCATTACTGCATATACCTCTTACAGCAAAGGGGAACAGGTTGAGTCCAGTCTCTTTGTTATATGAGTTTCGGACTGAGTAACCAAGGTTGATGTCAGACCCAGTTGGGTCAGATATACACAGGTTACTGAATGTTAGGTCCATCCATGCCTGTGTGCCAAAGTCGTTTATTCTGCCATTCATTTCGATACCTGCTTTTTGGATAGCAGATAGCACAGTTACAAATGCATCCTGGTGTTGAACTAATTCATATTTATTTGAAATGCAACTTACTTCCTGGTTGTTGACTATCACTGTGCTGTATTTTGACAGTTTGTAGTCGTTAAGGTCTCCTTGGCGATACAGTGGCAGTTTCTTTGCAGATGAAAGAGAGTTGAATCTCTCTGATTCTAGTAGTTCATCTATGCTGATGAATTCCTTTTCAGGTTTGCTGATTGCTTGGTTTGTGAATGACATGTTTACTCACCTTCTTCTTTGTAGAAGTCTTCTCTGGTTTTCTTTTCAGGATACTCGTAATCGGTCGACTTACGGTATGCGTAGTATTTTTCTTCGGCGTTTTTGCGTTGGTTTTCTGTGATACCGAACTTCTCACAGTCTCGTTCTTTAATCCAGTTACTGAAATCGGCATTATATTCCGATTTTGCTGAATTGTAGTCATCCCACATTTTCTTTGCAGATGGGACAACAACTTTGATTATAAGTTCGTTTCCATCGCTTTTGTCTATCTGTGCGGATGTTATCAGAACATCCTTTTCTTTTGCAATTGCTGCAATAGCAACTCCCATTGCTTTGATGAGAGTGTATTTTGTCTGTTCAGAGATTTCCGGGCGGTTTGGTTCAATTGGCTGGTCTCTTACCATTTTACTCACG